>ERZ795061.526-NODE-526-length-38633-cov-11.755275_pt1 | contig 38633 bp, 31 predicted proteins | sample MGYA00375145_ERZ795061 | MGnify/ENA primary metagenome ERZ795061 (study PRJEB30190, sample SAMN05720144) | anaerobic digester metagenome | isolation source: active sludge of municipal wastewater-treating anaerobic digesters | place: USA | collected 2014-12-22 ... | reverse complement strand
GTGAGCCGACGCGCCAGCAGGTTGTTGAAAAACCGGCGGCGTTGCCATTGCTGCGCCAAAAACAGGCTCGAAATGCTCATTTGCACCAGCGTAAATAGTGCTTTTCCGCCTGCTTTTGCCTTGCCCTAGGAGCCTGCGCGGCAGAATGAATTCGAAGCGAAACGGCGCTGACGCGATTCAGTGGATCAATCGGAGGGTGCGCATAGCGGGCACCATGCAAGCCTGACGATTGATCCAATCAACCGATGGCAGCGACGTTGCAGCCGGATGGCTTCTGCCGCGCAGGCTCCTGGCTGCCTCGCCAACGTTTTCAACTACCTGCCAGCCCGTGTGCAGGCAAGGCGCGTGTTTCCCGCGCAAAGAAAACTACTGGATGGGTACAAGGATGCGGGCGGTGCCGCTGTTCAGATCAAGCAGTGCCAGCCGGTAGTGCGCTGCTGCGGAGTAGTGGCGGATATAACCGTCGAACCCGCGCTTTCTTGGAATGTTGAAGCGAAATCCGCGGTCCGCGTCCTCGATGGTGCCGCGATGCGCGAAGCCCACCACGCGATCATCACTGTCCAGCACGGCCAGAGTGCCTTCCCTATGGATGCGACGGATGCCACTGACCACCTTGCCATGGAATCGGGCAAATGGCTGGTCGTCCAGTCCATCGACTGCCAAGCGCAGCGGACTCAGCACCACCAAGGAGTCGGTGTCATTTGCGGAAACGATTGCCGTGGTGCCGAGGCGCTCGAATTCGCCGCTCGAATACATGGCCAGTCGGTGGCGACGGAACAATTCGAGCGTGCGCAGGATGTCTTCGCGCGAGCGTGATTCGTCCGCCGAGAAAACTGCCGGATCGAAAATTCCCGATTGCGCAGCCGTTCCCGACATGAGACTGGATTGATGCGCCGCTTCCGCCCAGCGCGTCCATTGCAGGTGAGTCGGTATCAGCAGGAGCATGGCTCCGCACGCAGCGAGCAGCGCAAAAGCGCGCGCGGGTGGGCCCATGCGATTGGCTTTTTGCGCCAGCAGGACTCCAATACCGAGCCAGAACAGGCAGGACCAAGGCAGATAACGCGTTGCGAACACCTGATCCGGAGCCTGGGCCAGATAGTCAAGCCGTGTGAGGCCGATCAGCAGAGCGCAGGCGCCACCAAACAGCGCCATTGCGAGAGCCATCATCTCCAGCAACGACGGGACGCGTCGTCGTGGCAGGAGTCGCAGTACAGCCACCACGAGAATCAGCAAGCCCAAGCCGCCCATCAGGGTTGCACCAGCACCCAATCCGTCGATGTGCAGTAGCTGCTGGCCCAAGCGCGCGGAGCTGCGCAACCAGGCCACTTGCGCGAGTTTGTTGGGTGCGTTGTCCATCCAGCCATGAAACGCTGGATCGGCAAAGCCCATCCAGGCCTGGACCAGCGGTGAGGCAAGCCAGCGTGCGGCCAGGCGCATCGACTCGAGCGGTTGCAGTGAAAGCACGCTGCGGACCTCGTTGTCCCCTGGCAGGATGCCCAGATAGAGGATCAGGGCCAACAGCAAACCGCCCACCAGGATTGCCTGGGCCCGCATCGAAACACGGCTGATCCAGGCCAGCAGAATCAGTGCGGGGAACGCAGCAATACCGCTGCCGAAGCAGAACGTCGCCGCCGTGGCGCAGATTGTGGCTACGCCCATCCATAACATGGCGGAGGTGTGGCTGGCGCGGTGGACCGCAGCAGCACCGCACAGCAGCAGCGTTGCCGGCAGATAGACATGCAAGCCTTCGCTGGCGTGCATGAACATGCGCCCGTTGGCCATCCAGAACACGCTGGCGGCTGCGGCGGCCATGCATGCGGCCCGCAGCGGGCGCGAGAGTTCCCGATTGCGCCAAGCGGTGACTGAAACCAGGCAGACCAGCAAGGTCGCACAAGTCACGCTGATGGCCTTCTGCAATCCCTGGTCGCCGCCCAGCCAGGCCATCTCGCCGACGCGGATCAGGTTGGGTAGGATCGGCCGATGCCCATTCAGTGCCTGCAGCACATTTTCCGGAAATGGCCGAAACAAATCCGGATACATCCGGTACTGGTCGAACATCGGCTGCGGCCAGGCGAAATTGGCGAATGCGGCCAATCCGCTGAGCAGGAAAACCGCACCAGCCGCCAACAGTGCCAGGCTGATCAGCCAGGAAGCCATCCAAGCCAACAGTCTCCGTGTCGCAGGTCGCGTGCGCTGCACACTCGTGCTCGTCTCGGATTCCGATACGCCAAGGGGCGATGGGGTGATATTTCGCAGGGTAGTCACAGTCAACGTCGCAAGCGGGCGTATACGCGTCGGGCCAGGTGCTGCAAGCGGCCGATGGATCCGCCGGAAAGGGCGCGCTGGGCCTGCTCAAGCTGTGCCGTGAGCTGCGAGATGTCCCGATACAGACGCTGGTTGTGCTGGTCGCGGCGCTTGAGCAGTACCCGCAATTCCTGCACGTCGGCAGCATCCAGGGTGCGGCCTTCGATGAAATGCTGCGGAAGGGCGCGATCCACGTAGATTGTGGAATGCGTGGCCGCCAACTCCTCGGCGGGACGATCCCGCGAGTAGAAATAGAGCGCGACGGATCGCCTGCTCAGGTTCCTGTATTGCTCGGGCAGGTCGATGCGGCTGAAGCCATGCCAGCTTGATTCCGTCGTCTCGAAAATCACCGCCCGGTTGAACAGCGGTGTCACCAGGCTGACGCGGTTGTCGTCGGCACGCGGATCGGTATGCAGCTCGAGGGAACCACCCCACTCATCGCGCCATTCGTGGTTCAGATAGACGATCAGGTTCAGGCGTCGATGCCATTCCTCGACCGGATGCCGATTGAAATCAACATGGGGATCGAGGTCCTGGCCGTTGCGGTTCTCATGGGTTCCGCCACCAAAGTACCAGGGGTCGTAGAGCAGGCTTTCGATACCCGTGAGCTGGCCAATGAAGTCGAGAAACGGTTGCGACTTGACCAACTCATCCAGCTCAAGCCAGGGAGCACCCAATTGCTGTACCCGCTCCACGGTCGACTTTTGTCCGAGATCACCGGCTTCGTTGCGCGCGTTGCCACTTTCGAATGCAGGAAATCCATCGAGCAGCCGTTTTGCGAATCCGGCGTCAAGGAAGTCATCGATGACCAGATGGCGGAAGGGGTCACGCTGCTGGAAACGCTTGGCCAGCACCGCGACTTGGGCGCGAACCTGCGGGTTGATGAGTTGATCTGGATTGGCTTGCGACATCGTGGTGGGTTCAGGAGGGTTGGTCGGACACGCGGGGATTCACGCCCGCAAAGCGCGCGATTCTCGCAGATCGGTCAAGGTGCGTCTTCGAGGCGTGCCAGGACCCGACGCACGCTTGCGCGATCAGTGGCGCGCAGCAAGGCGGGTGCGTGTTTGCGCAAGGCCGAGCGATCCAGCGTGTTGACCAGTTCCCTGACTTCCAGCAACAACGCGGGATGCATGCTCAGATCGGTCAGTCCCATTGCTATCAGCAAGCGGGTGAAGCGTGTATCACCGGCAATTTCGCCGCAAAGCGTAACCGGCCGGTTGGCGCGGGCGCATACCGCGATGATCTGCGAGAGCAGGCGCAGGACGGCGGGATGCAGGGGGTCGTAAAGGGTATCCAGTTCGCTGTTGTTGCGATCCACGGCCAGTGTGTACTGAACCAGGTCGTTGGTTCCGATCGCCACGAAATCCAGTTTGCGGATCATGCTGGGCAGGGCAATTGCGGCGGCCGGCACCTCGATCATGGCGCCCAGTTCGAAGGAATCGGCAATCTCGTAGCCCTGGGTGCGCAGTTCGCGCGCACATTCCAGGATCATGCGGCGTATGGTTGAGATTTCCTCTACCGCGCTGATCATGGGAACCAGGATGCGCACCGGGCCATAACAGGATGTGCGCAGGATCGCCCGCAACTGCGTTTGCATGAGTTGCGGCTTGCGCAGCGAGAGGCGCACGCCACGCACGCCCAAGGCAGGATTGGGTTCTTCGTCAAGCACGATGCCCGCGCTATCCGCCTTGTCGGCACCAAGGTCCAAGGTCCTGATGGTGACCGGCAATCCGCCCATGCCCAGGACAAGATCGCGGTAGGCCTGGAACTGTTCTTCCTCGCCAGGTACCTGGTTGCGTTGCAGGTACAGGAACTCGGTTCGGTAGAGTCCGATGCCGGCCGCTCCATTGGTGCGTGCCTGGGCAACGTCGGCGGCAAGCTCGGCATTGGCGAACAGGCGGATTTCGGCACCATCGACGGTACGCGTTTCAACCCCGCGCAAACGCGCTCGGCGCTCATCCTGCTGGGCAACTTCGCGCTGCCAATGACGATAGCCGGCAATGTCCTGGGCGGTCGGGTGGACAATCACCTTGCCGCTGTCACCGTCAATGAGGATCAGGTCACCGTCCTGCAGGTGCGACAGCGCAGCATGCGAGTTCACCACCATGGGCAGGCGCAACGAACGTGCAAGGATCGCGCTGTGCGACAGGGCACTGCCGGAAGTCAGGATGAAGCCGAGTACGCCGTGTTCGGCAAGCGGTACCAGCTCAGCGGGTGCAACGGTGTCGCTGACCAGAATCTCGCCCACGCGCGAGGCCAGCTTGCGTTCCTCGACGCTGGATTCGCGACTCAACGCACCCTGCACGCGACCGATGACATGTTCGATGTCCTCGCGTCGGCTGCGCAGATAGGGGTCATCCATGGCCTCGAATACCGCAACCAGGCTGTCACGCTGCAGTTTGAGCGCCGCACTGGCATGGTAACGCCCCGTTTCGATCAGCTCGTGCAGGCCGTTGACGAATTCGGGGTCCTGCAGGATCAGGCTGTGTGCATCGATGAATTCCGCAACCTCGCGCGCCAACGGTCCTGCCAGCTTGTCACGCAAGCCACGCAGTTCGTGGCGCGCGCTGGCGAGCGCATTGTCCAGTCGCTGCAATTCCCCGGCGACCTCGGATTGTTCCAGCGGTGTTTCGTCGACCAGGAAGCGGCTGGGTTGCTCGAGGCGAGCGCGTCCAAGCGCCATGCCGCGTGATGCACCGCTGCCTTCAAGTTGATGCCGCACGCCGACTCCTTATGCGTGATACCTCTGCGATTGAACCATTGGATGCAGGCTACTCGCCTTCGTCGAACTTGCGCTCGAAAAGTTCAACGAGGGCTTGCAGGGCGGATTCCTCGTCCGCACCGTCGGCGCGCAAGGTCAGTACCGAGCCAAGGCCGGCGGCCAGCATCATGACTCCCATGATGCTCTTGGCATTGACCTCCTTGCCGCGATGAACGAGGAAAACGCTGGACTGGAATCCATGCAGGGTTTGCACGAGCTTGGCCGATGCCCTGGCATGCAGACCGAGTTTGTTGCTGATGGTGATTTGGCGTTCAAGCATGGTCGATGAAGATTCCTCCGCGTCCTCCGCTCGCAGCGGTTTGCGCCAGTTCGTCAAGGGATTGCTCAGGATAATTGAGTACACGCAACAACATGGGAAGATTGAGACCGGAAACACAGTGCATGTGAAGGCCGAGCGATGGCAGGCGATGGGCCACGTTGCAAGGCGTGGCTCCGTAGAGGTCGGTCAGCACCAGCACGCCATCCCCGTGATCGAGGGCGCGCGCTTCCCTTGCCGCCACGCTGAGCGTGGCATCAGGGTCCGCGCCGGCGTCCAGCTCAATGACATTGAGTGGTAGCGGCAACTTGCCAAGCACGTGGCGAGCGGCACTGACCAGTGCGGCTCCCATGGATTCGTGGGTCATCAACAGGACGCCGACGCTCATGCCTGGGGCTCCGGGGAATGGTTCCTGCAAGCGCGCAAGCATGACGCCGGAGCGACAAGTCGAAATACGCCAGCGAAAACGCAGCTATTCAAGTTCACGATGGTAGCTCAATACCTGGGTTTGGTTTTCACGGAAATATTCGGCGAGTTGTTCGACCAGGTACACCGAGCGATGCCGGCCACCCGTGCAGCCGACGCAGATCGTCACATAGCTGCGCCCATCATCGCGGAAACGCGGCAGCCAGGTTTCCAGGAAACCACGCAGCTGGTCGCGGAACTGGATGACGTCGGGCTGCTGCTCAAGCCAATTGCGCACATCGGCATCGCGTCCGGAAAGCGGGCGCAGGCGTGGCGTCCAGTGGGGGTTGGGCAGACAGCGCGCATCAAACGCGAAGTCGGCATCGGGCGGCACCCCGCGTTTGAAGGCGAACGATTCAAACAGCACGGTCATCGTTCCCGACTTCATGCCCAATTCGGCAATGACCAGCCGGCGCAACTGATGCACGTTCAATTCACTGGTGTCGATGACGCGGTCGGCAATGGCCGCGACCGGCTTCATCAGCTTGCGTTCGAGGGCGATGGCATCGGCCAGCCCGAGGCCATCGGCCGACAAGGGATGGCGCCGGCGAGTCTCCGAGTAACGCTTGATCAGGGCCTCGTCGCGGGTATCCAGGAACACCAGTTCGTAGGCGATACCGGTTTCCGCGAGGGAGGCGAGGATTGCCGGAAGGCGCGTCAGCGAATTGGCGCGGTTGCGTACATCCACGCCCACGGCGAGGCGTGGCGGCAAGCCGCCCGCGTCTTCGGAAAGGGCGCGTACGAATGCCGGCATCAGTGCGCTGGGCAGGTTGTCCACGCAGTAGAAGTCCAGGTCTTCGAGCGTGCGCAAGGCCACCGACTTGCCGGAGCCGGACAGACCGCTGACAACCACCAGACGGGACTTCGCGTTTGCGTCGGCAACGGCGTTCATGGCGTCACCAGGGAGGCAGGCGGCGCAGTTGGTGGGCTTGGCGGTCTACAAAAGTCTGCGCGGGATCCAGGCCCTTGGACTTCAGCATGTGGCTGCGCACGGCGGCCTCGACCAGCACCGCGATGTTGCGGCCGGATGCGACCGGAATGACGATCTGCGGGATGGCGACATCCAGCACGTCCCGGTAACCGACATCTCCGTACAGCCGCTTCATGGCATCGTCCCAACCGGTTTGCGTCATGGGTTGCAGATGCACGATGAGGCGCAGGTATTTCGAAGGCTTTACCGCCGTGTGTCCGAACATCTCGCGCACGTTGAGCACACCCAGACCGCGTACTTCAAGCAAGTCGCGCAGCATTTCAGGGCAGGTGCCATCGATCACGTCGGGTGCGATGAGGGTGAATTCGGGCGCGTCATCGGCGACCAGGCGATGACCACGGGTAATCAGCTCGAGGGCGAGTTCGCTCTTGCCGGTTCCACTCTCGCCGGTGATCAGTACACCGATGGAATTCACCTCCATGAGAACGCCATGCAGGGTGATCTGGCGGGCCAGTCCGCGTGCGAGGTGATATTGCAGGTAAGTCAGCAATTCGTGGCCGCGCTTGGGGCTGATCCACAGCGGCGTCCGTGATTCCTCCGCCGCTTGCCTCAGGTCGCCGGGGATGGCCTGGTCCTTGGTCACCAGCAGGGCAATCGGCTGGTAGGCCATGATCTTCTCGATGGTTTCCCAGCGTTGGCGCGAATCGAGGCCGTCCAGGTAGTTCAGCTCCTCGGTGCCGATGATCTGAACCTTGTTCGGATAAATGATGTTGAGATAGCCGATCTCGGATGGACGCCGGGAATGCTTGTCGCCGGGCTCGATTGCACGCCCTTCGCCACGCATGCCCGCCACCCAGCGCAATTGCATGCGCTCGCCGACGGCGTCATAGAGTTGGCGTGAGGTCAGTCTGTCCACGCGGAGTCCCGCAATCTGGTGCCTGCAAATTCTGCCAGTTTAGCGTGCAATACGCTGCCGTCTGCGGCTTCGCGCAGTGCGTTCGTCATCTCCGCATCGGAAAAGATCTCGGCCAGCTCGCCGAGCAGCTTCAGATGTTGGTCATTGAACTGGGCAGGTACCGCCAGGGCGGCAACCAGGTCGACCGGCTGCCCATCGATGGCATCGAATTCCAGTGGCGAGGCCAGGCGGACAAACGCGGCTCGCGCCTTTGACAGACCCTCGATTCGACCATGCGGAATCGCAACGCCACGGCCAAGTCCGGTTGAACCCAGCGCCTCGCGAGCGCCCAGGGCATCCAGAATCAAACCGGATTCGCTGGTATCCGCGGCCAGCAGCACGGACAGTCGCTGCAGCAAGTCGCCCTTGCCGGTTGCCTTGAAGTTCGTGTGCACACGATCGGGAGACAGCAGATCAAGGAAGGGCATTTGCTGGGGCCGCGGCTTCAGCGAAACAGGTCGGTGCAGTATCGCACCGACCACTTCGATCCGGGTCAAATTGTTTTCGGGTGCCGCGGCTTTCGGCGCAAGCGGCAAGCCCCCCTGCCAGCGCTATTCGTAACGCGCGGAACGCACTTCGGCTGGATGATGGTTGGTTAATTTTTCCTTGTGCTTGCGGACCTGGGAGATGAGTTTGTCGGCAAGGGCGTCGATTGCCGAGTACATGTCAGGCGCAACCGCATCGGCATGCAGGTCCCTGCCGGAAACGTGGATGGTGGCTTCTGCCTTGTGCAGCAGCTTCTCCACGCCAAGCACGATGGACAATTCATGAAGGTGGTCGAAATGGCGGGTCAGTCGTTCCATCTTCGCCTCTGCGTGTTGGCGCAGCGCGGGTGTGACGTCGATCTGATGGCCCTTGATGGTGATCTGCATGACTACCTCCTTCGTGGGTGGGGCGGCGAGTGCCGACCCGCTTTGGAGCCGCATTTGCGCGGGTTCCGATGATGTTGGCTGCTGAATGCGTTTGACCTCGTTCGAGAGCGGGTGTTCCCCGCGGATCCGGGCCGTGGGTCAATCGAGTCTGCAGCGGTCGTTCGATGATGGAATGTTGAGCGCCTCCCTGTACTTTGCAACGGTACGTCGTGCCACGCTGATTCCGCGGCGGTTGAGTTCCACGGCCAGGGCCTGGTCGGACAATGGTCGTGCGGATTTCTCCTCGTCGATGAGCTTGCGCAACATGGCCTGGATGGCCGTGGCCGAGGCCGCGCCGCCATCCACCGTGGATACGCCACTGGAGAAGAAGTACTTGAATTCGAAGGTGCCGCGGGGTGTGTGCAGGTATTTGCGTGTGGTTACCCGGGAAACCGTGGATTCGTGCATCTCGATTTCCTCGGCCACATCGCGCAGCACCAGCGGGCGCATGGCTTCAGCGCCGAACTCGAGGAAGTTGGCCTGCGCACGCACGATGGCCTGGGCCACCTTGAGCACGGTTTCCGCCCGCGTCTTGAGACTCTTGATCAACCAGCGGGCTTCCTGCAATTGACCGCGCAGATAGTTGGCGTCGTCGCGTTGCGCCCGCGCAATCAGGTTGGAATAGTGCTCGTTGATGGAAAGCCTGGGTTGGCAGCGCGGCGACAATGACACTTGCCAGCGGCCGTTGACCTTCTGCGCGTAGGCATCCGGGGCAACATACTCCGCGGGTGCGCTGGAATAGCCTGCGCCGGGTTTCGGAGCCAGCGAGCGCACCAACTGGATGGCCGGATCAAGCTCGGCATCGCGGACCTTCAGTATCTGGCAAATGCGGCTGCGGTCATTGCGGGCAAGCAGCTCAAGGCATTCGGAAACCAGCATGCGGGCCAGCTCAAGTCCCGGCGTATCGGCGCTCAGGCCTTCCAGTTGCACGCCCAGGCATTCCGCCAGGTTGCGCGAGGCGACACCGAGCGGATCGAAGCGCTGGATCAGGTGGCGCACCGCTTCCACCTGTTCGCCCGAGACCTGGAACAGCCCGGCCACGCTATCGCACAATTCCTCGTTGCTTTCGTCGAGGTAGCCGTCTTCGTTGACGGCTTCGATGATTGCCGTGGCGATGGCGCGGTCTTGCGCAGACAGGCGGGTCAGGTTCAGCTGCCAGAGCAGGTGGTCACGCAGGTCCTCATGCGCGGCATCCTGCTTTTCCACCTCCTCGTCATCGCCGCTGGCGGGTCGATAGTCGCGAAGGTCGTCACCCAGGTCGAGCGGCCGGTCGTCCAGCTCCGGCGTGGCGTCGTGCACGTCGGAACTGGAATCCTGGCTGGATTCGACCGGCGCGCTTGCGGTCAGCTCGGGCGGTGCGAATTCCTCGTCCTCGGCTTCGGCCGGATCTTCCTCCTCGATATCGAGCAGGGGATTGGATTCCAGCGCCATGTTGAGCTCGAGTTCCAGCTCCATGCTGGACAATTGCAGCAGCCGGATGGCTTGCTGCAATTGGGGGGTCAGAGCGAGCTGTGACTGGATTCGAAGTTGCGGTGCGGGTTTCATGCCCGTGGATCATTTCACCTTTCGCCTTGGGTGAATGCTAGCGCCAATCGACCAGCAGGGGCAGGCCTTGACTGGACCGCGAACCGGGTTCACTCTCGATGGGTGTGGCCGTGGCGAGTTGACGCTGCCGCTGCGCAACGCGCGCCGCACTACATGCGGAACTCGCGACCCAGATAGACCTCGCGCACCTGCTCGTTGGCGAGAACCTCGGCCGGTGTGCCCTGGGTGAGAACGCCGCCCGCGTTCATGATGTAGGCGCGATCACATATGCCAAGCGTCTCGCGGACATTGTGGTCGGTGATCAGGATGCCGATGTTGCGGGCCTTGAGCTGGCGCACGATGCGCTGGATGTCGACCACCGAGATCGGGTCGATGCCGGCAAAGGGTTCATCCAGCAGCAGGAACCGGGGTTTGGCAGCCAGCGCGCGGGTGATTTCCACGCGACGGCGCTCGCCACCGGACAGGCTGACGCCCTTGCTCTGGGCAATGTGGGTGATCTGCAATTCCTCGAGCAGCGATTCGAGCTCGCGTTCGCGGCCGGCGGCGTCCAGATCCTTGCGCAGCTCGAGAATGGCCATCACGTTGTCGCTGACGCTCAAGCGACGGAATATCGAAGGCTCCTGTGGCAGGTAGCCAACGCCAAGTCGCGCACGCTCGTGCATGGGCAAGGTGGTGACGACCTGCTCGTCGATGCGGATGCTGCCGGCATCGGCCGCAACCAGCCCGACTACCATGTAGAAACAGGTGGTCTTGCCGGCGCCATTGGGTCCCAGCAGGCCGACCACCTCGCCCTGCTTGAGGGTAAAGCCGAAGTCGTGAACGACCGTGCGGCCGGCATAGGCCTTGCGCAGGTTTGCCGCGTGCAGCATCAGGGCTTGGGTTCCGCTTCTGGCTTGTCGGCCGGGCGAGGTTTTGGCTTGAAGGTCATGTGCACTTCGCTGCCCGGCGCCTCGCTGCCACCCTGCATGGCGCCGCTTTGGGTGTTGTATGTGAACTGCTGGCCGCGGAACTCGGAATTGCCTTCCTGCACCACCACCACGTCACCGGTGAGCACGGCGACGCCGGTGCCATCGTTGTAGTCGATCGAATTGGCGCGTGCGCGCATCATGCCGCCATCGTTGTCCTGCAACTGCTCAAGCTGTGCCGGGGTGCCGGTGAGCACGATGCGGCGACCGCCATCGGAACCCTCGGCAGCATCGTAGACGCGTGCCTCGTCACCGCTTGCCTTGAGCGAGCCCTGTTCAATGCGCACGTTGGTGCGGAACAGGGCATGGGAAGGCGTCGTGGTGACCAGTTGGTTGTAGTTGGCGCGAACCTCGAGGTCCTTGTCGCGATCGCTGCTCAGGGCCAGCGCCGAGCCGGCGGCAAAAAGTCCGCACAAGGCGAATGCAAGCGAGAGCGCAAGGTGCGGATCAGCGCTTGCGACGACTGGGTTCGAAGGTGTGGTGCACATCGGAAAGCAGCTCCAGGACTTTGCTGTTGAGGTCGCCACGCAGGCCGGTTCCCCGCAGTATAGAGCCCGGTTGCGTGATCTGTGCCTGGGCTGCTGTCTCCAGAGTCTTGTCTTTTGGATGAATCACCAGGTCGCTGGTGGCTATGTTTACCTGCTGGACCGAAACCGAAGGCTGGCGCTGCATTTCCACCTGTCCTTCCAGCTTCATCAGCGAACCGTTGCGATTGACCCAGGCCGATTCGGAGCTGCCGACCCACGGATTGCCGTCCTTGTCGGTGATCAGGTACTGCGGGGTCGAAACAAAGATCGAGCCGTCATTTCCGCGCCGGGTCAGGCGTGGGCCGCTGACGGTGAAGCTCAGTTTGCCGTTCTCGTCGAGCGCATTCAGGGAAAAATTGTCGAGCGTGTAGCCGGATCGCGGCGGACCACTGAACGTGGGGCCCGGCGTTGCCGGCCGGATCAGCCACAACATGGCCTGGGTGGCTGCGGCCAGCACGGCGAGCAGGATGACCATGGCCACGAATCGTCGATCAATGGACATGCGCGAAGGCTCCGGCTGATGGCCTGTGTGCGCCGGCCGATACTGGACCCGGCATCACGATACGCGATATCGCGAGCGCATCGAGTCCGCCTTGCCCTGGGCTTCGATCAGCAGGTCGCAGACTTCGCGTGCCGCACCCTGGCCACCTTCCCGTTGCGTCTGCCAGTGGGCACGTTCGCGCACCCATGCGTGCGCATTGGCCACGGCGATGGACAAGCCCACTTCCTGCATGACCACCAGATCGGGCAGGTCATCCCCGGTGTAGCTGCAGTCGCCCGCGGACAGGTGCAAGGCATCAAGCAGCTGGTGGAAGCAGGAAAGCTTGTCTTCCTGGCCCTGGTAGACATGGAGAATGCCCAGCTCGCCCATGCGCCGGGCAACAAGGTGGCTGATGCGTGCGCTGATGATGGCCACCTCGATGCCGTGTGCGCGCAGGGCCTTGAGACCCAAGCCGTCGTGGACATGGAAGGCCTTCAGCTCATGTCCGTCTTCGGTGTAGATGATGTGGCCATTGGTCAACACGCCGTCCACGTCGAACACGGCCAACTTGACCCGTGCGGCGCGTTCGAGAATTTCAGCTGGAATCATGTTTTGCATTGTTGGGGATTCGGGATTCGTTGCTTTTCCGCCTCTCCCGCCTGCGGGAGAGGCCGACGCGCAGCGGCGGGTGAGGGTGGAGACAAGGATTGTTCGTAGTCTTCCGCTTGCATGTTGCACCACCCTCACCCTGACCCTCTCCCTTATGTCCTCTGGGTACGCCAGCTGGAGAGGGGAGCTCTTTGTCGCGGCTGACGGATGACCAGCCGTTCGGCTGTTGAAAGCCGGGATTCGGGATTCGCGGAATACAAACAGCTCGATTCCCGATTCCCGATTCCCGAAAAATCAAACCACCCTTGCCCGCAGCAGGTCGTGGATGTTGAGCGCGCCGACCAGGTGATTCTGTTCGTTGACCACGAGCAGGGCATGGATCTTGTGGGCCTCCATCACCTGCGCGGCTTCAACGGCCAGCTTGTCGGCGGTGATGGTCTTGGGGTTGGAGGTCATCAGGCGCGCCACCGGTGTGTCGCGCAGGTCGATGTCGCTGTCATCGACAGCGCGGCGCAGGTCACCATCGGTGAATACGCCCAGCAACTCGCCGGCATTGTTGGTGACTGCGGTCATGCCAAGGCCGGTGCGCGTCATTTCCACCAGCGCGGTTGTCAAGGAGGCGTTCTGGTCAACCACCGGAATCTGTTTTCCGCGGTGCATGATGTCGCTGATGTGCACCAGCAGGCGTCGCCCGAGGCTGCCGGCCGGATGCGAGCGCGCGAAATCTTCCGAGGTGAAGCCGCGCGCTTCCAGCAGGGCAATCGCCAGCGCGTCACCCATGACCAGGGCTGCGGTCGTGCTGGCCGTGGGCGCGAGGCCCAGCGGGCAGGCTTCCTCGGAAACCGAGACATCCAGGTGCACGTCGGCGAGCTTGGCCAGGGTCGAGAACTCGTTGCCGGTCATCGCGATCAGCGGCACGTTCTGGCGCTTGATCAGCGGCAGGATGGTCAGCAGCTCATCGGTTTCACCGGAATTGCTCAGACTCAGGACCACGTCCTTCTGCGTGATCATGCCCAGATCGCCATGGCTGGCTTCGGCCGGATGCACGAAAAAGGACGGAGTTCCCGTGGATGCCAGGGTTGCCGCGATCTTGCGCGCAATGTGGCCGGACTTGCCGATGCCGATCACCACCACCCGGCCCTGGCACTGGAACATGAGCTGGCAGGCCTGCAGGAAGCTGCCATTGACGCGCTGCTGCAGGGCATTGATGGCGCGCGCCTCGGTTTCGATGACGGTCAAAGCGCTGTTGCGGATGGCCGATTCCTCCAGAACAGGGCTTGCCTGGGCTGGAATCGCATTGGTGAGTTGGGCATTCATGGGCATTGGATTTCAGGAGCGGAAATGCTGGATGGACCCGTTCGTGATTTCGACGAACCCGCATTTTGAGTACCATTCGCGGTCCCTATTGTATCTGCAACCCTCGTCGAACGCTCAGGACAGGGCTGCTGCTTCCGCCACCGAGCCGACAGGATTCCGCCATTCCATGGACAGCCAGGCCATTCACAATCTCATCCAGAGCGGCATGCCCGATGCGAAAATCACCGTGCATGGCGCAGACGGAGTGCATTTCGAGGCCCTGGTCGTGAGTGCGGCGTTCGTCGGCAAGATGCCGCTGGCGCGTCATCGCATGGTGTATGCAACCCTGGGCGAACACATGGGCAATGCCATCCATGCCCTGGCCTTGCGCACCCTGACCCCGGAAGAAGCGGACCGGCAGTAGTTCAGCGGACATTTGCGCCCCGCATTCGACCTCGCATCATCGGCTTCACCACCCATCATTCAGGAACCACCACGGCCATGGCCAAAATCGTGATCAACGGCGGCGCGCCACTTACCGGCGACGTGCAGATTTCCGGCGCAAAGAATGCCGTGTTGCCGATCCTGGCGGCCTGCCTGCTGGCCGATGAGCCGGTCAGCATTGCCAACGTGCCGCACCTGCACGATGTGACCACCACGATGGAACTGCTCGGGCAGATGGGCGTGCAGCTGGTGGTCGACGAGCGCATGAAGATCCATGTCGATCCACGCCCGACGAATCGATTCTTTGCCCCGTACGACCTGGTCAAGACCATGCGTGCGTCCATCCTCGTGCTGGGCCCGCTGGTGGCCCGATTTGGCGAGGCGGAAGTTTCCCTGCCCGGTGGCTGCGCCATCGGCTCGCGTCCGGTCAACCTGCACATCCAGGGATTGCAGGCATTGGGTGCCGACGTGCGCGTGGAGAACGGTTACATCAAGGCTCGCGCCAAGCGCTTGAAAGGCGCGCGCATCGTGCTCGACCTGGTCACCGTGACCGGTACCGAAAACCTGATGATGGCCGCGGTGCTGGCCAAGGGCACCACGGTCATCGAGAATGCCGCCCAGGAACCGGAAGTGGTGGATCTGGCCAATTGCCTGAACAGCATGGGCGCACGCATTGAGGGAGCCGGCACGTCGTCCATCGTTATTGAAGGCGTCGAGCGCCTGGGCGGAACCGATTACGAGGTGCTGCCGGACCGCATCGAGACCGGAACCTTCCTCGTTGCCGCCGCCATCACCGGTGGCAAGGTCACCGCCAAGCATGCGCGTCCGAAGACGCTGGATGCCGTGTTGGCCAAACTGGAGGATGCAGGAGCGCACATTTCCACGGGGGACGACTGGATCGACCTCGACATGCGTGGCCGACGACCGCAGGCAGTCAACATCACCACGGCGCCGTATCCGGCGTTTCCCACCGACATGCAGGCGCAGTTCACCGCACTCAATTGCGTGGCGGAAGGGGTTGGCGTGATCACCGAGACGGTGTTCGAGAATCGCTTCATGCACGCCCTGGAATTGCAACGCCTCGGCGCCGACATCCGGCTCGAAGGCAATGCCGCCATCATCACTGGCGTAAACCGGATGTCCGGCGCGCCGATGATGGCAACCGACTTGCGCGCGTCTGCGTCGCTGGTGTTGGCAGGGTTGGTTGCACAGGGCGACACCACCATTGATCGCATCTATCACATCGACCGTGGCTACGAGAACATCGAGGAAAAGCTGGGTGGCCTCGGCGCGCAGATTCGCCGATTGCCCGCGTAGTTCGACACCGCGCGTCTCACCCGGGCCCAGGAGCCTGCGCGGCAGAAGCCATCCGGCTGCAACGACGCTGTCATCGATTGATCGGATCATTCGTCAGGCTTTCATGGAGCCCGCCATGCGCACCTTCCGATTGATCCACTGGATCGCGCCAGCGCCGTTTTGCTTCGAATTCATTCTGCCGCGCAGGATCCAAGCTCAGGGATTGGGTGATTGCACTGCCGAATGGGATGAAACCAGTTTCAGGGTGACCGTGTCGCCCTTCTTCTCGACCTGCTCGATGATGATCGGCAGCCAGCCCAGAATCGGTGCAAACCAGCTGCGTGAGCTGCGTTTTTCACGCACGCGTTCCAGACAGCTTGCCTCGAAGTTGCCGGCAGGCACGCTGAGGTTCTGCGTTCCGCAGCGGGTGTAGCGGACATCCTCGATACCTTTCTTGCCAGCCACCTTGTACTCGAACGTCGTCGCGTCGCGTGACAGGTCGGCGGCGAGGGCAAGGGTCAGCGCGTGGCGCTCAATGGTCCAGGGCACGAGCGGATAACGTGCATCGCTCTTGCCATCCATCATGTGTACCTGTTGGTTGGCGTGGTCGAATTCCCCCAGGCGATGCTTGTCGCCGAAGGCAACTTCCTGGGTGAACTCGTAGCGCAGCGTTTCCGGCCTGCCATCGATCCAGCGCACGCTGGATTCCTCAAGCACATCCAGTCCGCTCATCTTGGCCAAGCCCGAGGTACCGCGCGTGTTCGTGCGCAGGCGGTATGTGCCGTCCGCCATCCGGGTCAGTTCCAGCGTGGTGACGGCCAGCTCCTTGCCGTTGCGCAGGGTCTGGTATTCCGCAGTGAAGGGTTTGATCGGCGCGTCGTCGGCGGCGGCAAGTGAAGGCAAGAAAAGGCAGAACGCGGAAAGGAGTAAACGTCTCACGCGAAAGACTCCGGAATGGTTCACGGCATTCTGGCCGCTGCTTGCTGAATGCAAGCGTGCGATCACGGCGCTTTCGCATTTTGCGCGGAAACCAGCGAGCCATCCGCAGCCAGCATCAACGGTCTCGGCAAGCGACTTCCGCCGAACTGGATTCCGGAATCCGACCAGCGCAGTTCCCGGCTGGCCAATGCCCGGACACACGCGACCAACAACCGGTGTTCGTGTGGCAGCAGGCGGGCGGCGAGAGTCTCCGGGGTGTCGCCGGTTTGAACATCGACCCTTGCCTGCGCGATCACCGGTCCACCGTCCAGTTCGGCCGTCACGAAATGCATGCTGGCTCCATGCGTGCTGTCGCCTGCACGCAGGGCGCGCTTGTGCGTGTGCAAGCCGGGATACTTGGGCAGCAGGGAAGGGTGGATGTTGATGATGCGGCCGAGCCAGGGCGCAATGGCCCGTGCATCAAGAATGCGCATGTAGCCGGCCAGCACGATCAGGTCCGGCTTCCACGCCGCTACCTGTGCAAAGGTGGCGCGATCAAATTCCGCGCGATCAGGAAAATCCCGGGCATCCAGAGTGCAAACCGCAATGCCGGCGGCCTGGGCCAGGGAAATGGCGCCGCAGTCGAAGTGGTCGGAAAACACGCCGACGATCCGGATCGGCAATTCATTGCAACGTTGTGCCTCGATCAATGCGGCAAGGTTGCTGCCGCGGCCGGAGGCAAAAACCACGACGCGCATGCCGAGCTCCGTGCGCTCAGCGGATATGGACGCGGTCGCCAGAGCCGGCGGCAACGACTTCGCCGATGCTCCAGGCCTGGAGGTCCAGCGTCTCCAGTGCATCCAGGGTGGCTCCGGCCTGGTCGTGGGCGACGATCAGGACATAACCGATGCCGCAATTGAAGGTGCGCCACATTTCCTGCTGCTCGACGCGGCCTTCGCGCTGCAGCCATTCAAAAACGGAGGGAACCTTCCATGCGCTGCTGTCCAGATCAATGGCCAGCGTTTCGGGCACCACGCGGATGATGTTTTCGCGCAGGCCGCCGCCGGTGATGTGGGCCATGCCGTTGATCGGCAATTGCTGCATCAACTTCAGGATCGGCTTCACGTAGATGGTGGTGGGTGCCATCAGCGCATCGGCCAAAGTGATACCGCCGAGATCGAGGTCGAACGGGTTGCCCGCGCGCTCGACAATGCGGCGTATCAGCGAATAGCCGTTGGAATGCGCGCCCGAGGAAGCAATGCCGATGATGGCGTCACCGCTCTGGATGCGGGTGCCATCGATCAATGCGCGCTTTTCCACGGCGCCGACGCAGAAGCCGGCAAGATCGTACTCGCCGGGCGGATACATGCTCGGCATCTCGGCGGTTTCGCCGCCGATGAGGGCGCATCCTGCCAACTCGCAACCCTTGGCAATGCCGCCGACCACGGAAACCGTGGTGTCCACGTCGAGCTTGCCGGTGGCGAAGTAATCAAGGAAGAACAGCGGCTCTGCGCCCTGCACCAGAACATCGTTGACGCACATGCCGACCAGGTCGATGCCGATGCTGTCGTGGCGATTGAGAATCTGCGCCAGCTTGAGCTTGGTGCCGACGCCGTCGGTACCCGACACCAGCACCGGCTCGCGGTAGCGTGCACCGAGTTCGAAAAGTGCGCCAAAACCGCCCAGGCCGGCCATGACTTCCTTGCGGAAGGTGCGGGCCACCAGCGGTTTGATGCGATCAACCACGGCGTTGCCTGCATCGATGTCGACGCCGGCGGCGCGGTAGGTGAGGGCCTCGGGTTCGTTCGACATGGTGCGCAAACTGGCTCTGCAGGGCCGCACATGATAGCAGTCGGATGGACGGGATAGCGGCCATTCGTGCAGACTTGAACCCATCCGTGCCGCCATGGAACCCGATCCGTGCGAGTCCCATTCCTCAAAGCGCCAAGCCTGTTTGCCCAGACCGGGGCCAGGGTCCGCAATGACTTGCGGAACGCAGCATGCGTGCGCGTGCTTCTGGTTTTTGCCCTGCTGTGCGTGGCGCCGCCGCTCGTTGCCGCACCCGCCACGTACACCGGAGAGGCGCCAGTAAACAGTCAATCCGATGCGGAACGCTCCGGGGCCATCAAGAACGCGCTTGCCAAGGTCGTGATCGAGCGCAGCGGAGATGCGGGCATCCTCGCGCGTGATGAGGTTGCCAAGGCGGTGGCCAAGGCCGAGCAGTATGTCTTGCAGTATCGCTATCGACGCGATGCGGTGGTGGACCCGGCGAGCAACGCGCCGAGCATGCAACTGATCCTGGTCGCCGAGTTTGATCGTGCCGCTGTGGATCGCATGCTGGACGGCCTGGGATTGGGATCAGCGCAAACCAGCGCACCCGTCAGCGCTGCTCCGGTGGATCACAGGATCTGGATCAGCGGCATCCGATCCGCCGAGGACTATGCGCGCGGGATGGGTTATCTCGCGCGACAGGCCATGGTGCGCGAGGCCTGGCCCCTAGAAGCGCGGGGCGACGGGATACTCGTCAAGGTTGCCGTGGCCGGTGACTTCTCGCGCTGGCTTGCCCGACTCGGCGAGGAAGCGGTGCTCCAGGTGAACAGCGCCAATCCGCCCATCGATGGCATCGACGCGACCCTGGTGTTGCAACCCTGATTGCCATGCTGCGGCATTTGCCCAATCTGATCACCCTGCTGCGCCTGGCCCTGGTGTGGCCGGTGTACTGGCAGATCTCGAAAGGGCAATACGAATCGGCCCTGATACTGGCCGCGATTGCCGGCGGCAGCGATGCGGTTGATGGCTGGCTGGCCAAGCATTTCGGTTGGGAGAGCCGGCTGGGCGGATTGATGGATCCGCTGGCCGACAAGCTGCTGCTGCTTGCAGCCTTCACCGGATTGACCATGGTGGATGTGTTGCCGGCATGGATGCTTGGCCTGATCGTCGGCCGCGATCTGCTGATCGTTTCCGGCGCGGTGGCATACCACAACCTGATCGGGGCATTCGACGCACGTCCAACCTGGCTTTCCAAGACGACCACGTTGTTCCAGATCCTGCTGGTGCTGGCTGAGTTGTTGCGCCTGAGCTGGGTTCCGCAACTGTCGGGTCTCGATGCCCTGCTGGTGTTCACCGCCGTTCTCACGGTTGCCAGCGGCGTTCATTACGTGCTGGTGTGGTCGATGCGCGCGCGGCGCGCGTGGGCTGCGCGTAGGCATTTGCAGCAAGGAGAATGATGAATGGCTGCGGCACTCGACATCCGCCTCAGATGGTTGCTGCTGGTCAGCGTCATCGGCGCCGTGTTCTATTGGTTCGGATCGGCACTCACGCCATTCATTGTCGCCGGCCTGTTTGCCTACCTGTTCAATCCGCTGGTGGAGAAGCTGGAGCGGCGCAGGATAGGGCGATCACTCGGGGTCAGCCTGCTGTTCCTGGTCTTGACCCTGGTGCTGGTCGGCATCGTGCTGGTGCTGGTTCCCTACATGCAAAAACAGGTCACGCGCTTCATCGACCAGCTGCCCAACTGGATTGCATGGGCACGCAATGTCGCCGCACCCTGGCTGGAGCAACGTTTCGGTTTCAGCTTCGAGATGTTCGACAGCGAGGGCGTGGTCACCCTGCTGCAAAATCACTGGCGAGAAGCCGGCGGCCTGGCCGGAACCCTGGTGGCCAAGGTGTCCAAATCCGGCTTTGCGGTGGTGGCCTGGATGCTGAACCTGGTCATCGTGCCGGTTGCGGCGTTCTACCTGCTGCGTGACTGGAACCTGCTGGTCGAGCGTATCCATGCGCTGCTGCCGCGCCACATCGAGCCGGTGGTGGTGCGCCTGGTGCGGGAGTCCGATGAGACTCTCGGCGCGTTCCTGCGCGGCCAGCTCAGCGTGATGATCATTCTCGGCATGCTGTATGGCGTGGGCTTGTGGGCGGTCGGCATCAGCGTCGGACCACTGATCGGCATGATTGCCGGACTCATCAGTTTCGTTCCCTACCTCGGTGCCATCGTCGGCGTCGCCATGGGTGTGATTGCGGCGCTGGTGCAGTACCAGGATGCATTCCATGTGGCCATGGTGCTGGTCGTGTTTGCCTCGGGCCAATTGCTGGAAGGCTATGTGCTGGTCCCGAAACTGGTGGGCGACCGCATTGGCCTGCATCCGGTCGCCGTCATGTTTGCCATCCTTGCCGGTGGCGAATTGTTTGGTTTTGTCGGCGTGCTGGTTGCGCTGCCGCTGGCTGCCGTGATCATGGTGTTGCTGCGCTATGCCTACCAGCGTTACACGCAGAGCGAGATGTACCAGGAGCCACCCGCCGATTCGACCATCGTGCTGGAAGGAAGCGTTGCCGATTCCGTGCGCGTTGCCAAAGGCGAAGCCGAATCGACACCGAAGTCAGCTGCGGCAACGGAACCCGACAAACCCGCATGAGCAGCCAGCTTCCGTTGGCCCTGCGCTGGCCAGCGCACCAGCGCTTTGACACATTTCTGGTCGAAGGCAGCAATCCACTGCTGGACGTGTTGCGGGATCCGCTCGCGGCGGATGCGTTTTTCATTTGCGGACCTCGCGCCAGCGGCAAGACGCATCTCCTGATCGCCGCCTGCGCACACGCTTCCGCAGAAGGGCAGGTTGCGCAATACCTGGACCTGGCGCGGTTTGCGGAAGGTTCCGTGGACGGCATTCGTGCACTGGGCGGCAGCGATCTGCTTGCCCTGGACAACGTGGACGCCGTTGCAGGCAACCGCGCTGCGGAGCACGCCTTGTTCGACCTCTACAACCGCTGCCGTGCGGAAGGCACGCGCCTGCTGTTTGCCGCACAGGACTCACCCACCTCACTCGGTCTCACCTTGCCGGACCTGGTTTCCCGTCTTGCATCCAGCACGCAGTGGACCCTGCGTCCGCTGGATGAAGCAGGCCGGCGCACGGTACTGCGCGAGCGCGCCGCACAACGCGGCATCGCCCTCGATGATGACGTGATGGACTGGCTGTTCAATCGCCACTCACGCGATCTGGTTACCCTCACGGGCCTGCTCGAACGCATCGACCGCGCCGCACTCGCCGCCAAACGCCGGGTCACCGTGCCCTTCCTGCGCCAGCTGCTGGATGGCCAGGGCTGAGATCTCGTCCCGCATGACATTCGAACCTGGGGCGCGTGCCTGAAGTCATGGGGCGCCCTTCCGGGGAACGCAATTTGGATTGCATCAAAATCGACTGTTTTCAAGGTATTCCAGCGTCTTGAGCGACTGTTTTAGAGTGCAATTCCAATTGGTTCGACGTCAAATAATGCTTATTGCTTCAATTGGTTGGCAATGCAGAACGGGCTTGCTAGCATGTGCGTTTGAATATCAAGCATCGCTTTGCGATTAGTGAAGCTTAATGAAATTACCAAGACCGGCTAAAGGCGTTGATCAACGGAAGGTCGCGGACAGGATCCGCCTGGTGCGCCGAAACCATTCTATTTCGCAAGCAGAAGTGGCTCGTCGCATCGGCGTAAGCGCCAGCGCGGTTGCTCAATGGGAGCACCCAAGCGGCACGCTACCTACCTTGCAGAACCTGCTCTGTATTCTTGAGCTTACCGGCGCATCACTCGACTGGCTTGTGACAGGGAAGCAGCATGCGCCGCCTGGCGAACATGCAGATGTCTCCACGATTCCCGCAGTCACACTGGATGACTTTGCGCAAACCTCGCAAGAGGAGCAATTGCTTGCGACATTTCGCGAAATTCCAGTGCGCAAGCGATCATTGCTGATTGCATTGGCGGAAGAAATGATGAGTAAAACGAAGAAGAAGCAAAGTAAGCGCCGCTAACGACGGGTGATCTTGCAATCTGCATGTGTTGGCTTACGCTCCGCCGACCAAACAAATGGTGGAGTGGGAAATGGAGATTGCACGTCAGGGACGGCGTACGCCGCTTCCGTTTGTCTTTGCCTTGATCTTGACCCTGGGTGCCGGGCTCGCGCCCATCTACCCGGCCTCGCACTCGTGGGCAGCCACTGAGGCATTCGCTGCACCCGCTGAATCCAAGGACGCTGCGCCAGCACATGACGCATCAGTCGGTACGCTTGCCGGTCAGGCCGGCAGCAATGGCGGTGCGGGTACCTACAGCATTCCGATCGTGGTCCCGCCAGGGCGCGCTGGCATGCAGCCGTCGATCTCGCTCAGTTACAGCAGCCGGAGCGGAGATGGCGTTGCTGGAATGGGTTGGTCCATTTCGGGGCTGAGCTCCATCCATCGGTGTCCACAGACGCCGGAGCAGGATGGCGCAACCCGCGGCGTGTCCTATTCATCAACTGATCGCTTGTGCCTGGACGGCCAGCGCTTGGTAAGCGTCGGCGGCGTTTACGGTAGCCAGAATGCCGAGTACCGCACTGAAATCGACAGCTATGCGCGCATAAAGCAGTTGGGCGGAACGCTAACGACTCCGAACACCTACTTTACCGTTGAGCAAAAAGACGGTCGGACTCTGACTTACGGCTCCACCGCGACCTCTCGAGTAACGCCAGCCGGCGTGACCGTGCCCTTGAGCTGGTTGGTCGACAAGATCGAAGATCGGGTCGGCAACTATCAAAGCTACAGCTACACGGATTTCGGCAATGGCGAAGTTCTCCTGGGCACGGTGACCTACACCGGTTCGCTCAGCGGCAGCGCCGGTGATCGCTCAGTCACCTTCAGCTACCAGACCCGCGACGATGCAGTTCAGGACGAAGATCTGCCAGGCAGGGAGCACGCGAGCGACATCGCCTCCAGCGCCCTTGCGGGCGGGCTGACCATGCAAACCCAAGCCGTGGCTTCAATAACGACCAAGGTCGGGACCACAACGGTCCGCAAGTACACGCCAACCTATGCAAAGGCGCAATACAGCGGCCGCCTGCTGATGACTGCGTTGCAGGAATGCGCAGGCGAATCCAGCCCGTGTCACCCGGCAACATTGTTTTCCTACAACGATGACGATCTGAATTTTCAGCTCAAATCGTTGCAGGGGTTCAACTTGGCCTCGCCATTTCCGAGCGAAGGTGAAGCGAACGAAGTGTATCGGGTACGCGTCGGCGGCGACTATGACGGTGACGGCACCCGCGAAACCTTGATCACCGTTTCTGCGGGCAGACAGTCAGGCAGTTTCCTCAGCCAGTTTACGGCTGATCGTTGGGCCAACGTTTCAACCAGTATTGATTCTACGTATGCCGGGTTCGGAGGATCGTCGGTCTCGGAATCCGACCTTGACGGCAGTGGGCGCGCAGCGCTGATCGGATTACCCCAGTTGGACAGTGCGAACGTGGCATTCGGTATATGGGACTACAATCGCGTCCCTCGAGGCGCGCCCGCAAATCGCAATCCATTTGGCAAAGTGTCTACCAACATACCCTTGCCGAACGTGGCATTTGGAGCACGCAAGCAAGTTCTGGCAGCGGATTGGGATGGAGACGGCAGAACCGACATCCTCACAATTCAACCAAAGTCCTGCGGCAGCGATGGATTTGGGCCCAAGAACGGTGTGTTTTTCCACAGGAATAATATTTCCGGCCTGTTTTCCGTGGGTAGCACAGTCAGCTACCAGCCTGAGTCCCTGGTAGTCTGTTTGCCGCGAGTGACTGACAGCCAATCCCCCGGCTTTGCGCAAGCGGATATCGACCATATTGCCGACTTCAATGGCGATGGATACCCCGATTTCCATCTGGTCTACACAGGTGCGGCAAACTTGTTGACCGGCGGTATTGCCGGAGTTGCTATCTCCAATCCCGGCGCGAACACAGCGACAATCAAGACATGCACGCAGATCGGCCTGACTGACAACAACCCAGACTTCGACGATTGCTCCTCTCGCCGAAATTACGTCCACCGATGGATGGACGTCAATGCTGATGGACTTGAGGACTTTGTCATTGCCAGGCCCGCGGAAGGCCTTTGGATGCTGCGCCTCAATCTGGGCAATGGCACATATGGCCCCCAGATCAACACGGGAAGTAGCGTTGGCCTGCAGCACTTCTTGACCGGAAATGCTGGCCCTGCGCCGCAGTACGAGTTTCGCTATGCCGGCAAATTGCCGGCAATGGATGTGGATGCGGATGGCAAGACTGATCTGCTGACTGTGTCGCAATTGCCCGGCGCTAAAGCTTTTGCCGTGAAAATGTGTACCATCAAGCGCGTCAGGCAAATTGGTACGGAAACTTGCCCAGCTGGCGCTGACATTCCTGGCTTGCCCGGTGAGACGCCCCAAACAGCCGAGGTCTGCGCGGCATACTCCTGCCCCCCCAATCCTGATAGCTTGGGTGGTACAGACTTTGACGACGACATGCCCCAAAGTACCGGCGGCCATCCGCACTACATTTGGACGTGGCACGATCAAAATGGCGCGGATCTTCCCGCGTTCAACGCGTATTCCAGCACACCTACCCATGGCGGAGTTGGGGAAGACAACAGCGTCTATCGACTGGCGCGACTGAAATTTGTGCAGACAGCTCCAAATGCATTCACGATCGAGTCATTTGAGACACCGCTGGTGTCGCGATTGAATGACAGTTACGGCAGCGCCGATGATCTGTTTGGAGATGGGCTGCAGGATCTCATTACATCAGCCGGATGTTCCAACCTTGTTCTCACGAATGGTGTACCCAACACATCCGGGTACTGGAGCCATCAGAAGTGCTCCGCTGTTAACGATGACAATTACGGTCCATCCACTTTCGCAGACACTCGAATTGCTACAGCTCAACTGGCGAAATCCGTTATGCTGTACGCCAACGTCAACCAGGGCATTGCAGCAGCAGGAGGCTCACCAGGATCGGTCGGATTGCCTGCAAGCCAGCGGCCTTCGGTCCCTGCGCCAACGGCATCCGGGTCCGAACTCAATCTCGGTTTGCTGCCACCGTATCTCCCCGGCCTCATGGACAGCGCCATCAATGGCGTGAACGATTTTGTCGCTTGGGGATACTACCCGCTTTCCGTCCGCACCACCCAGGACAGCGTGCCCCTGTATGCCTTTCCGCCTGGCAACGCCAATGGCTACACCGACGCGCGACACTACTATTTTCAAAGTTCCATGCCGGTGGTCTATGGCATGGCACAAAACAGTGGTGACGGGTCGATCAACGGGTCGCGCAGTGCCACCTACGGATACACCGAAGCGATGTACCACCACCTTGGCCGCGGATTCCAGGGTTTCCGCTCGATCTCAAGCACTACCCAGGGCCCCAGCGCTCGCCGTCTTCGCACAACTACCACCTTCCACCAGAAGTTTCCGCTGACCGGGCGCATCGAGAAAGTCGAAACCTTGGCGCTTGCCACGAACAAGGTGATCAGGAGCGAAACCGACACGTGGATATGCGACATCACCAACCGTGGCGCTTGTGGGCAGCCGCCCACCCCGACCAGCAACGGAGGCACGATATTTGCGCCGCAGTTGGATACCCAGATCGTTGAAAACTTTGACTTGGTGACCGGAAGCAATTACAGCACGACGAGCACCGTGAACGCAGCGCAGCCCAGCGGTGGTGCTTCCGGCTGGGATGCCTACGGCAACCTCACCAAGCAGTTCGTCAAATTATCCGACGCCGTCATTTCGGAACATCGCACCACGACCACCAACAGCTATTCCCCGGATACCAGCTCCTGGTGGCTCGATCGATTGAACAGCAGCAGCGTCATCACCTCGCAAACCTACAGCGGCACTCACCCGTTGCCGGGCGGGGCCGTGGTGCCCACACGAAACATCACCACCAGTTTCGCCTGGAACGCGGACCATACCCCGCAATCACAGACGGTCAGTGCCTCTGGTCAAACGCTCACGACCGCCTACGACTACACGGGAACCACGGCCAAGGGATTGCCCAAGAGCGTCACCATCAGCGGCACAGGGTTGGTCGATGGAAGCGGGGCACCTGCGCCACGAACAACCACATTCACCTACACGAAGGATGGCGTCAACACCGCAAGTCAAGACGGCTACTTCGTGCTGACAACGAAGAACGCCGCGCAGCACACCTCAACGACCGAGCATTCCACACGTGATGGCCAGGTGACTCGCCAGGTTGATCCGAACGGACTCAAGGTCGACAACAGCTACGACCCCTTCGGTCGCCTGGTCGGCATGAGTTTCTTCGATGCCAGCAACGCCGTGTTGTTGCCACCGGTTTCCATTGGCTACGCCAAATGCACCAGTACAGGCTGCGGTAGCGGCTACGGCGACAACGGGAGTGGCAGCCAGGAAAATGCCGCTTGGCGCGTGGTGCGTACCCAAGCCGGCTCGCCCACCACGTCCGACTGGTTCGACGTATTGGGCAGAAACATCAAGCACACCGAACGCGGTTTTGCCGGCGATGATTTCATCGAAACCGATACAGAGTATGACGCGCTGGGCACGGTCGCCATGCAAAGCGGGCCGTTCTACCAGAGCGAGGGCAATGGCGGACTCACCAGCTGGACCTATGACGCACTGAACCGCCCGCTTACCAAACAATCTCCGGGTGGCGAGCTGGATCCGGCAAACGGTGACGTCATGACGACTTACACCTACGTCGGCAGCACCACCAACATCAACGTGCGTGGGGTACATGTGGCTGAAACATGCTCGACGGCCACCAATCTGTGCATGAACATGAGCCGAACCCACGATGCCTTGGGCCGCCTGATCAAGACTGTGCAAGGCAATGGCAGCAACGGCGGTTACGCAACGACAAGCTACTGGCACGATGGTCTGGGCAACCCCGTTGCCGCCCGCGATGCCGGCGACGCCGGCGGCGTCCGCGCTGTGATCACCTCCACATACAACGACCTTGGCCATCGCATCGGTTTGAATGATCCGGATGCGGGAATCTGGAGCTTCACCTACAACGCGCTCGGCGAACTCCTGACCCAGACGGACGCCCGTAACGTGGTCACCAGCCACGTCTACGACAGCCTGGGTCGGTTGACCACGCGCACCGCCACCAACAGCAATTCGACAGATCCAAACCTCAAGGTCATTCGCGACAGGTTCATCTACGACCAAGTCAATGGCTTGGGCATGTTGGGCACGGCAATGCGCTTTACCGGCAGCTCTGAAGCTTCACTCGGCATGATCTGGAAGGAATCCAACAACTACCAGGCCAATACCAGCCGCCTGGAAAGGCAGGTCAGCACCCTGCAGGGCTTGGCCCAAGCCTGGACCACCTCCTACACCTACGACAGCTCCGGTCGCCTGGAGACCACCACCTATCCCAGCGGTTTGGCCGTCAAGAAGTCCTACACCGACTATGGCCTGCTGCAGGAGCTGAGCGACAACAACACCGGTGGCGTGTACTGGCATGCCGATGCCCAGGATGCCTGGGGCAATGTCAGCGAGGAAACCTTCCTCGGTTCCATCACCGGCCGCCACAGCAGCTATGCCAGCACGGGCCAGAGCCAGCAGAAGCAATGGAAGAACGGAGGCAGCCTGCTCAACCGCCTGGATTAAGCTACGACAGCTTCGGCAACCTCAAGACCCAGTCCACCACGCAGACCGACATCGATGCCAACGAAACCTACACCTACGACGGTCTGCAACGGCTGACCAAGACCACTCGCAGCGGCGTGCCCGGCAATCCCGCACCGGTCACGTACGACTATCACCCCAACGGCAATCTCAAGTTCAAGAGCGACTACAGCACAACCGCATTGAGTGCCTATACCTACGACGCTGGAACCTGCGGCCCGCATGCGGTGACTTCCGTGGCGCGCAGCGGCGGCGGTTCGGACACCTACACCTGCGATGCCAACGGCAATGTGATTGGCGGCAGCACGCTGGGTGCCAGCTACGACTTCAACAACCAGCCGTGGCGGGTCACCCGCGAAGGCAGCACGGCCGCGTTCGCCTACAGCGCCGATGGCGCGGTATTCAAGAGCGTGACCGGCAGCACCACCACCTGGTTCGGGCCGGGCGGCTATGAAGAAAGTGTGGTCGGCGGCACACGCACCCAGCGCCACGAGTTGGGTCCGGTGATCGTGCTGCGGCAGAACGGTTCGGACAGCTTCAAGGCCGTGCTGCGCGATCGCCTGGGTTCTCAGGTGATGCTGGTCAATGGCAGCCCCGGCCAATCCACCGGTCTGCACGCCAGCCCCAACCCCAGCCTGGATGGCCGCTACACGGTGCGCTGGAATGCCATGCCCGGTGCCAGCCGCTATGAGCTGCGCGAGAGCATCAACAATGGCCTGCCCAGCCTGATCTACAACGGTGCCGGGTTGAGCTGGTCACCGCCCAGCCCCAAGCCCATCGGAACGTATCGCTACACCCTGCGCGTGTGCAGTCCGGTCTGCGCGGCCGATTCCGCACCGGTCACCGAAGAGGTGGTGCCGGGTGCGCCCACCGGGCTCAACCTCAACCCCAATCCCAGCAGCACCGGCACCTTTGCCTTGAGCTGGAGCCCGGTTGCTGGCGCCCTGCTGTACCAGGTCGAGGAAAAAGCCGAGACCGATGCCGACTTTCATGCCGTGGCAATGGTGTCCGATCCACCGGGCGCCGCCGGCCCGAGCTGGCAAGCCAGCGGCAAACCCACGGGTGATTACCAGTACCGCGTGCGCTCCTGCCTCACCCTGTGCGGCAATCCCAGTGCCATCGTGACGGAAGTCGTCACGGGCGGCGGGGGTGGCCAAGCCCCGGGCGCGCCCTTCATGAATCCACCGGGTGCCGGTTCCAACACGGGCCAGATCGCCTTGAGCTGGACACCCGCTGCAGCTCCATCGCCGCAGCCGGATTACTACGCGGTGCAGGAGAACGGCGGGTACAACATCCACGTACCCAGCGGCACCAGCCTGTCACTCACCCGTGGCAACGGCACCTTCACGTACAAGGTGCGTGGTTGTCGCAACAACCCAGCCAATCCCTATGCGCCGTTCTGCGGGGCTTACTCCAACACGGTGAGTGTCACCGTCAATGCCAGCAGCATTCCGGCGGCACCGGCCTCGATCAGCAGTACCTTGGTCGGTTGCAGTGAAGATCGCACAAATGTGGAGTACGCAATCAACTGGGCCAGTAGCACGGGCGCAACCAGCTACGAGTTGACCGAAACCAGCGACTACGATGGCGACAGTGATCACACCTTCACCGTTTTCACGACCAGTCAGGGCTTCGTGCACAGCACTCCCCCCGGTGAGACCTCAATCACTTACTCCTACACGGTCAAGGCCTGCAATGCATCGGGTTGTTCGCAAGACAGAGGCGGTGCCTATGCCTGCATTGGTGATGACAGCAACGAACCCAACGGCCCGGACAGCACACCGATAGCCACGGCCTACGACGCCTTCGGCAAGGTGCGCAATGGCGACTACTCGGATCGACCCGGCGGCAAGCTCAACCTGCTGCCCGACACCGTGCGCGGCTTCACCGGCCATCAGCATGTCGACGACGTGCGCCTGATCCACATGAACGGCCGTGTTTACGACTACCAGCTGGGACGCTTCCTCTCCGTCGATCCCATCATCCAGTTCCCGGCCAACAGCCAGAGCCTGAATCCGTACTCCTACATCATGAACAACCCACTCTCGGGCAGGGATCCGAGTGGGTATCAATCGGAGGCGGACACCCACACCAGCGGAAGCACCTGCGGTGCGTTGGGAGGACAGGCAGATGGATGCGACTCCGTAACGTCGATTTCTGTTGGAGCGTTGCAATCAAAGACCAACGGTGCCGACGCAGGTGCATCGGCCAAGGGGCCGGGAAACTCGCAAACGAGTTCCGGTACTCCAGCGGATTCTTCATCTATCAACTCGGTAAGCTCGGTCGGGCATGCGATCAGCAAGTTCGTGGCGCCGTCCATAACAGCCTGGGGCGATGAGGGGACATCCGGATCAGCGGTCGATGACGTCGTTGGTGGCGCCAAGGAAGTAGTGAATTTGGTCATTGGCTTGGGCAATCTGGCCACGATCTCCAGCAATCCCATGGCGCTGTATACGCCGGGGATGCTGGTGGACGAGATCGAGGTATCAGCAACGCAAAAGGGAGGTGCGGCGCTGGTGGAGGCGGCGACGTTCCTGGTCGGCGCCCCTGTCAAAGTGGTGAACTCTGCGGCAAGATTGGGGAAGGTTGCGAAAGAGGCTAGCATCGCGACAAAAGGGGGTACCTATTTGCTAAAAGATGTTGAAAACGTTGTTAGAAAAACTGGCCGAACAAATGACTTGATCAGGCGGGAACGAGAACTCGGTAGGAAGCACCCCGATAAGACGTTTGAAGTCGACAAACGCACCGATGGGTATGCCGCACAGCGTGGGAGAGAGCAGATCCTGCATGATGCAAATCCAAGCGCACACTCGATCAATGGTGGGCTTGACAGAATTAACGGCATCAGTCCGAGCAACCCCAGGCTCGACGAGTACCTCGAAGCAGGCAGGGAATTGCAGTGAAGAAGCGAACGGTTCCGCTGGAGGGTTCAGTCTTTCTTGTGCCGATATATCCCGAAACATTTGCGGTGGGCGTATTGGTCAGAGCTGACGGCCAAGGTCGGGCGTACGGCCTGTTCTTCGGGCCTCCGATCAATGATCCTGCTTGCGTTTCTGTGGATTCTTTGAGGCAGGAGAGCGCAGTGCTAAGGTGCAAATTTGGTGATTTTGGACTCGTCACAGCGCGCTGGCCTGTGATTGGGCGGATCCCAAAATGGGAACAGAATCGTTGGCCACTACCTCTTTTCGCTAGAAGACACGATGAACCAACGCTTCGGTATGTATCTGACTATGATGATGCTTTGGATCTTCGTTCGGAGAAGGTGCTTCCGCTCTCCGAGTCAGAGTGTTTACCCGAGGATGCACAGTTCGGATCTGCTGTGGTCGAGGCTAAGTTGAAAAAGTTGCTTGCTCATTGAACCCCGCAGAAAATGGGGGTCCAAGATCGATAGGGTCACCATTTCGCCGGAGCCTGTAATTTGAACTGTGTATCGGATCGATAGGGTCAGAGTCATTGATTTCCGAGTACAGGTGAGGTGCCAACGGATTCTGGCCCAGTTTCAAGCATCACTTGAACGCGTTGCGGGAGCGGCAACGCGAGTTTTGCCTGCAGCGCCGATGGCGCGGTATTCAAGAGCGTGACTGGCAGCACCACCACCTGGTTCGGGCCGGGCGGCTATGAAGAAAGTGTGGTCGGCGGCACACGCACCCAGCGCCACGAGTTGGGTCCGGTGATCGTGCTGCGGCAGAACGGTTCGGACAGCTTCAAGGCCGTGCTGCGCGATCGCCTGGGTTCTCAGGTGATGCTGGTCAATGGCAGCCCCGGCCAATCCACCGGTCTGCACGCCAGCCCCAACCCCAGCCTGGATGGCCGCTACACGGTGCGCTGGAATGCCATGCCCGGTGCCAGCCGCTATGAGCTGCGCGAGAGCATCAACAATGGCCTGCCCAGCCTGATCTACAACGGTGCCGGGTTGAGCTGGTCACCGCCCAGCCCCAAGCCCATCGGAACGTATCGCTACACCCTGCGCGTGTGCAGTCCGGTCTGCGCGGCCGATTCCGCACCGGTCACCGAAGAGGTGGTGCCGGGTGCGCCCACCGGGCTCAACCTCAACCCCAATCCCAGCAGCACCGGCACCTTTGCCTTGAGCTGGAGCCCGGTTGCTGGCGCCCTGCTGTACCAGGTCGAGGAAAAAGCCGAGACCGATGCCGACTTTCATGCCGTGGCAATGGTGTCCGATCCACCGGGCGCCGCCGGCCCGAGCTGGCAAGCCAGCGGCAAACCCACGGGTGATTACCAGTACCGCGTGCGCTCCTGCCTCACCCTGTGCGGCAATCCCAGTGCCATCGTGACGGAAGTCGTCACGGGCGGCGGGGGTGGCCAAGCCCCGGGCGCGCCCTTCATGAATCCACCGGGTGCCGGTTCCAACACGGGCCAGATCGCCTTGAGCTGGACACCCGCTGCAGCTCCATCGCCGCAGCCGGATTACTACGCGGTGCAGGAGAACGGCGGGTACAACATCCACGTACCCAGCGGCACCAGCCTGTCACTCACCCGTGGCAACGGCACCTTCACGTACAAGGTGCGTGGTTGTCGCAACAACCCAGCCAATCCCTATGCGCCGTTCTGCGGGGCTTACTCCAACACGGTGAGTGTCACCGTCAATGCCAGCAGCATTCCGGCGGCACCGGCCTCGATCAGCAGTACCTTGGTCGGTTGCAGTGAAGATCGCACAAATGTGGAGTACGCAATCAACTGGGCCAGTAGCACGGGCGCAACCAGCTACGAGTTGACCGAAACCAGCGACTACGATGGCGACAGTGATCACACCTTCACCGTTTTCACGACCAGTCAGGGCTTCGTGCACAGCACTCCCCCCGGTGAGACCTCAATCACTTACTCCTACACGGTCAAGGCCTGCAATGCATCGGGTTGTTCGCAAGACAGAGGCGGTGCCTATGCCTGCATTGGTGATGACAGCAACGAACCCAACGGCCCGGACAGCACACCGATAGCCACGGCCTACGACGCCTTCGGCAAGGTGCGCAATGGCGACTACTCGGATCGACCCGGCGGCAAGCTCAACCTGCTGCCCGACACCGTGCGCGGCTTCACCGGCCATCAGCATGTCGACGACGTGCGCCTGATCCACATGAACGGCCGTGTTTACGACTACCAGCTGGGACGCTTCCTCTCGGTCGATCCCATCATCCAGTTCCCGGCCAACAGCCAGAGCTTGAATCCTTACAGCTACATCATGAACAACCCGTTGTCGGGGAGGGATCCGAGTGGGTATGCGGTCAGTTCGGACGACGAGATCGGCCATGGTGTGACGATGGGGGTCAAGACCGTCTATGATTTTGAGTCGGTGCGGCAGGAAGCAGCCCGGGCGTCAATTACAGGCAACGGGAGTGAAAAGCAGTCTACTCGAGTAGCCTCGGCAAGCGCCGCGGAAGCGACAGCGCCGAGTAGTCAAAAGGGGGTGAACAACTCGACGGCACCAACAGCGCCAATGCCGATCACTGAAGACGACTATCTGAAGGATCCTCGTGGGTTTTGGGAAGGAATTCCAGTCTCAAAGGGCTACAGCAATGATGAGCAAGTTCGAAAAGCTGGCGACGCCGTAAATAGCAGCCATGCAAAGAATACCGGCGATATTCAATCGACCCCCGAGCAGCGTGACTTCATAAAACGCATTGCGAAGCCAACCTCTGTGGCACAGGCGGAAATAAACTACGCGTCCAAGGTAAAGACAGAGTTCTACATCCAGGTTGCACAGAACGAAAACGGAACGTTCAGCATTGTCGGAGCTGCGCGCATACCGCAAGGCGGACGTTTAGAACGACTGCCAGCGACAACATTGGTTGCGCATTGGCACTATGCTGGCCTAACGCAATATCCGGGCAGGGGTGATCACAGCGCGCCGAGGAATGCTGGGATTCCAGGATTTGTGATTACTCGGGATGCCAGATCATCGCGATGTTGCAACATGTATGAGGTTGGCAGGCAGTCTGGACAGTACGTCTACCGGAGTGTCGCTCAAGATCGGCCCGGATCATGGAAAGAAAATTCTCATTGGAAGGATGGGGAATGACCATGAAGCTCTTAACAATGTTCTTGACAATGTGTTTTTCAATCAGTTTCGCTGCCTGTCCGGCAATCGCTTCAGCGGCTGAGAAGAATGTCATTCTCGTCACTGCTAGACCTGTCGACGCAAAACTCATAAGAAGAGATGACACTCGCGGCGCACTTGTGGCGCCAGATACATACAGAGTTGTTCTTGATAACGTGCAAGTCGTTCAAGGAGACAGGTCTGTTCTTCCAAGAAAAATGTCGATTGATCTGGAGGCAAACCAAATTGAGGAGATGTTGAAGTACCCCCTGATCCATTTGTCGATTGACGTATCAAAAGCCAAACGACGCGTCTTGTACTGGGAGCGCGTAATTTCACTCGCCTGTGTTCCAGAGAGCCTTGTTGACGATCAATACCGAAAGATGTACTTCAATGATCCTTGGGGTGATCCGGGCACGCAGTGCAGGTTTCTTAGGGGTTACGAAGCCCCTCCTGAGTGATGCGGAATGGGATCCGGGATAAGCAAAGTGAGCAAAGCGGATCGATAGGGTCAGGATCGATAGGGTCGATCGATAGGGTCGATCGATAGGGTCAGTGTCATTGATTTTGCGGTGAAGGGTTCAGCACCTGAATCTTGAACTTGGAGACAGTGTGCACGATTGCGCTTGCCGCCCGCGATGCCGGCGATTCAGTCATCAGAAGAAGCCAGGACAACCAGAATCTGCCGATTCGCCGAGTGTGCCTTTCGGGGCTGGCCATTGCGTTTGGAGCGGTCAAGCCCGCCAATTCAAGTTCAACTTGATCCTTGGCGCAGATGTGACTCCTGAAGCGATGATGATGCAGGCGCGTTGGCTGTTGCGGATGCGCTCGGTATCCGTCAGGGTCGCTTGAGTTCTGCATCCAGCGCGTGCAGGCGTTCTGGGGTGCCTACATCCACCCAGCGTCCGTGGTGGTGCTGGCCGCTGACTTTGCCTTCACGCATGGCACGGCGCAGCAGTGGGGCGATGGGAAAACGGGGTGGAGTTTCGTGCAGGCCGGGCGCGTCGCTGCAGGCCATTCTCCAGGTTTCGAAAATGGTACTGCGGTAGATGCCGATGCCGGCATAGGTGAGCAGGTTTGATCCTGCGGACTGGACCTGGCCATCAACATCCAGTGCGAAGTCGCCATGCGCGGCATATGCAGGCTTGTCCACAAGAACCAGATGCGCGTCGCCGCGGATTTCAGCCGGCAATTCGCTCAGCTTGAAGTCGCTCCAGACATCGCCATTCACCAGGACGAAGGGATCGCTGCCAAGCAAGGGCAATGCGTTGAGCATGCCGCCGCCGGTTTCCAGCGCCATCGGGCCTTCGTCGAGATAGTGGATTTTCAGGTTCCAGCGGCTTCCATCGCCAAGGGTTTGCGGGAACTGGCTGGCCAGGTGGGAAATGTTGATCACCACCTCGACTATGCCGATTGCGGACAACTGCTCCAGGTGCCACTCGATGAGGTGCTTGCCGCCGACCTTGAGCAGTGGCTTGGGTATCTGGTCGGTGAGCGGGCGCATGCGTTCGCCTCGCCCCGCGGCAAAGATCATGGCGCGGGCAGGGCTCATCCGGCTTCCAACTCGCGGTTCTGGCGAATGTCACGCTCGCCCACTACCCTGCGCAGCAGGTCGCAAAAGTCGGCAAGCTGCGGATAAGCAGATGCGACCGAAATCGTGTAGTGCCAGACCAGCGGCAGGTCATCGAGGTATTGGCGCTTGCCGTCGCGATACCAAAGCCGGCAAAAGATGCCGAGCACCTTGATGTGACGCTGAAGGCCCATCAGGTCGAACCAGCGCAGGAACCGCATGCGGTCGACCGTCGCGTCGATGCGTTGCGCGGCGAGCAGGCGCAATCGATAGGTTTCCACCCATGCCTGCACGCGCGCGACATCCCAGGCGATGTAACAGTCGCGCAGCAGGGAGACCAAGTCATAGGTGACGGGGCCGCACACGGCATCCTGGAAATCGACGATGGCCGGATTCACCAGCAGCCCATCGGCCGTGATGGGTTCGGCCGACTCGATGCGGAGCAAATTGCGGCTGTGGAAATCCCGATGCACGAAGGCGCGCGGTTGCTCCTCGGCGGCGGCCGTGAGGAATGCGAACGCCTCGTCGATGATGGCTTGCTCGACTGCGTTTGGCTGAAAACCCAGGTGACGTTGCAGAAACCAGATTGGCAACAGGTTCATTTCATCCAGCAGGCGCTGGCGGTCGTAAGCGGGCAGGCCGTCGACAGATGCCGAGCACTGCATTCTCAGCAAGGCCTCCATGGCCTGCGCGTAAAGCGCCTCGACGCTGGCGTCGGCCAGCTCGGGCAACAGGGTGCGCGTGCCAAGGTCTTCCATCAGCACGAAACCCTGGCCCTGGTCGAGTGCAAATACCTGCGGCGCATGCAAACCCGCGTTGCGCAGGCGCGCAGCGATGTCCAGCCACGGGCCGAGGTCTTCCTTGCCGGGCGGCGCATCCATGAGGATGCAACTGGCATGGCCATCGGGTCCGGGGCTTACCCGCCAATAGCTGCGGAAACTGGCATCTTCCGAGGCGCGCGCGATGCAAACCGACGCTGCGCCGAGCGCGTCGCGGGCGAAGGCCTGGCGCGCGTCGCGGCGCTGAAGGTCGACTGCTGTGCTGCTTCCTTGTTGCGGCATGCCCGCTCCCGAATGCGTGATGGCGCCGATTGTAGGGCACACGCCCGATGCCAGCCCGTGGCAGCCGCCGGCAAGCGCGCCGAAGCGGCGTGCGAACGCGGGAATTGAACGGCCTGCGATCAAATAGTACAATTTCGGTCCTAAATGGAGGCCGCATGCTCCGCGTCAGCAAACTCACCGATTACGCAACCCTCGTGATGACCTGCCTTGCCGGGGCCCATGACGAGGTCTTGAGCGCGCAATTGCTCGCCGAAAGGGCACGCCTGGAAGTGCCGACGGTAAGCAAGGTGCTCAAGCAATTGGCTGCGGCAGGTTTGGTTGATTCCTGGCGTGGCGCAAGTGGCGGCTATCGCCTGGCGCGTTCGGCGTCCGAAATCACCCTGGCCGATGTGGTAACTGCGATGGAAGGTCCGATTGGCATGACCGAATGCTACGCACATGCCGGACAGTGCGATCTGGAATCGCATTGCGGCGTGCGCGCCAACTGGCAGAAGGTCAGCGACGTGATCCGCGAGGCGCTGGAAAGCGTGAGCCTGGCCGACATGCTGGCACCTGCGCCCAAGCGCAGCAGCATTCCGCTGCGGGTGGCGGTGCGATGAACATTGCGAGCGCAGGCAATGCCGTCCAGGCCGCCGAGGCCGTGGTCAGCCCCGGCAACGAGCGCATCGTCGAGGCGATGAATCGCCGCTATGAAGCCGGATTCGTTACCGACATTGCCACCGACAGCCTGCCGCCCGGTCTCGATGAGGGTGTCGTGCGCTGGATCTCCAAGCGCAAGGGTGAGCCCGAGTGGATGACCGATTGGCGGCTTGCCGCGTATCGCCATTGGTTGACCATGCATTCGCCGGAATGGGCGAAGCTGCGCATCGGCGCCATCGATTTCCAGGCGATCAGCTATTTCGCGGCACCCAAGCAGGGTCCGAAGTCGCTGGATGAAGTCGACCCCAAGCTGCTGGAAACCTACGACAAGCTCGGTGTACCCCTGCATGAGCGCGCCAAGCTCGCCGGTGTCGCCGTCGATGCGGTGTTCGATTCGGTATCCGTCGGCACCACCTTCCGCAAGGAACTGGCCGAGGCCGGCGTGATCTTCTGTTCGATGTCCGAAGCCATCCGCGAACATCCGGACCTGGTGCGTCGCTACATCGGCAGCGTGGTCCCACAGGGCGACAATTTTTTTGCCGCGCTCAACTCGGCGGTGTTCTCCGATGGCAGTTTCGTGTTCATTCCCAAGGGCGTGCGTTGCCCGATGGAGCTGAGCACCTACTTCCGCATCAACGCGGGGCATACCGGCCAGTTTGAACGCACCTTGATCATCGCCGAGGAAGGCGCCAGCGTCTCCTATCTCGAAGGCTGCACCGCGCCGATGCGCGACGAGAACCAGTTGCATGCCGCCGTGGTCGAGCTGGTTGCATTGGATGACGCCAGCATCAAGTACTCGACGGTGCAGAACTGGTATCCGGGCGACGAGAACGGGGTCGGTGGCATCTACAATTTCGTGACCAAGCGCGGCGACTGTCGCGGTGCGCGTTCGAAGATCATCTGGACCCAGGTGGAAACCGGTTCAGCGATCACCTGGAAATACCCGAGCTGCGTCCTGCGTGGCGATGACTCCACCGGCGAGTTCCATTCGGTGGCTTTGACCCACCACTGCCAGCAGGCTGATACCGGCACCAAGATGATCCACATTGGGCGCAACACCAAGTCGAAGATCATCGCCAAGGGCATCAGCGCAGGGCGTGGGCAGAATACCTACCGCGGCCTGGTCAAGGTCGAAAAGGGCGCGGTCGGCGCGCGCAACTACACGCAATGCGACAGCCTGTTGATCGGCAAGCGCTGCGGCG
>ERZ795061.508-NODE-508-length-39492-cov-14.605573_pt1 | contig 39492 bp, 38 predicted proteins | sample MGYA00375145_ERZ795061 | MGnify/ENA primary metagenome ERZ795061 (study PRJEB30190, sample SAMN05720144) | anaerobic digester metagenome | isolation source: active sludge of municipal wastewater-treating anaerobic digesters | place: USA | collected 2014-12-22 ... | reverse complement strand
GTTCCGCCTCCCTGACGTACGGCGATGAGGGATTGAGCTTCTGGAGCAGCATTGCTTCTGCCCTGCCACTGATCGCCCTGGCAATTGGTTTGTTCACCATCAGCGCCATTCAGGACGACGATACGGCGCGTGAAATTGCCAATGTGGACACCGCGCTGCTGACGGACGATTTACCGCCTGAGGCCTATGCCGACCCCGGTTTTCTGCAGTTCGTCAAATCTGGCCAGAATCTGGGGCAATGAAGTTGTTGACCTGTAGCACGGCAATTCCTCCCCATGAAGCGCAAAAGGACGTGGACTGCTGGTGGTCCCTGTCCGGCGCATTTGTGTTCGTCATTGCCACTCTGGGAATGGGTATGACCAGCTCCAGCGCCTTGGCACAAGCCGCGGCAGCAACTGGAGTCAAACTGACTGCACCTTCCGAACCCCAATGGTCGGAGTTAAGCGCAGCCCAAAAAGCCGCATTGAAACCGCTTGCAGCCAGCTGGTCAGGAATCAGCGAAGCACAAAAGCGCAAATGGATAGCGCTTTCACAAAATTACCCCAGCCTGCCACCGTCGGAGCAAGCCAAACTGCATAGTCGCATGGATGAATGGGCACGCCTGAGCGTCGCGCAACGTGCGCAGGCACGCCTGAATTTTGCGGAAACCAAGCAACTTTCTCCGGACCAGAAGAAGACCCAATGGGAAGCCTATCAGGCGCTCAGCCCCCAGGAAAAGCAGAAGCTGGCTTCTGGTGCACCCGCCAAGCCTGCGGGAGCCGCGCCAGCTGTTACCCCTGTGCCGAAGCAGAAGCTGGCCGATGTACCGCCGTCACGGTCTGATTTGAAGGGGCAGCAATTCTCCAAGTCAAAGAAAGCCAGCAACAGCGCCAATGCGCTGGCGCCGCAGGACGCGCCGCCGCTGCTTCCATTGTTTCAGCGTCCCTGAGTCGCTGCGGCATGGCAGAAAATTCCAGGGTTTTACGGGCCCCAGATCCCGCCAGTACCGCGCTAGATGCTCCAGAATTGATAGCGCCTTCACTGCCAAGGCGAATGGCCTGCTGGTTTTACGAAGGCATGCTGATGTTTGGCGTGGTCTTTGTCGCAGGTTATCTCTTCGGCACGCTCAGCCAGACCCGTCATGCGCTGGACAACCGACACGGACTTCAAGCTTTTCTCTTCGTGGTGTTTGGCATCTATTTCACCTGGTTCTGGGCCAAGGGCCAGACACTGGCCATGAAGACGTGGAATATCCGCTTGGTGGACACCGCTGGCAAACCGGTCACCCAGGCCCGCGCCTTGCTGCGTTACGTTTTAAGTTGGCTGTGGTTTCTGCCAGCTCTGGGTGCGGTTTCACCCTTCAAGCTATCTGGCGGTGAAACAGGCGTCATTCTGGTGGGATGGGTCGCTGTATGGGCGCTGTTGAGCCGCTTCCATCCCTTGAGGCAGTTCTGGCACGACGCCCTGGCGGGCACCCGGTTGGTGAACTCACAACCCTTGAACGGCTAAGACATCCTTTCTGGGCGTTTCCAAGGCCGCCAGCGACCTTCAATGAGCCGGTAGCGAATGGCAAAATTGATGCGCGACAATCTGCCCATGACTGCTTCCACGCCCCATCCTCAGGCCACAGAGCCTGCCAATGCCCAGAAATCACGAACCGGCTTGAGCCGCATCTGGCACGCTGGCGGCTATTCATGGGCCGGTCTGCGCGCGGGCTGGGGGGAAACCGCTTTCCGCCAGGAGGCGCTGGTAGCCATGGTTCTCATTCCGCTGTCGTTCTGGGTGGGACGCAGCTGGATCGAGACGGCTTTGCTGGCAGGGTCTGTTGTTTTCGTGATGGTGGTGGAATTACTCAACACAGGCATCGAGACCGCCATCGACCGCATTGGCCCGGAATGGCACGACCTCTCCAAGCGTGCCAAAGACATGGGTAGCGCAGCAGTGCTGTTGAGTTTGCTGTTGTGTGCAGGTATCTGGATCACGGCCGGGTTTCAGCGCTGGGGAGCTTGAGGTGACTGCTTTGAAGACTTTTCCCGACCCTGCTTTTTCCGTCTGCGTGTACTGCGGCTCCAAACCCGGCACAAAACCCGAATTCGCACAAGCTGCGGCCGCGGTGGGCCACTGGATTGGTGAACACGGCGGCCAACTGGTCTATGGCGGCGGCAAAGGCGGCCTGATGGGCATTGTGGCCAACGCCACGCTGAAGGCGGGTGGCCGGGTGATCGGCATCATCCCGCAGGCGCTGGTCGAAAAGGAATGGGCGCACCACGACTGCACTGAGCTGCACATCGTGGATACCATGCACGAACGCAAACGCATGATGGCCGAGCACGCCGATGCCTTCCTGGCCCTGCCTGGCGGTATTGGCACGTTTGAAGAGCTTTTTGAGGTCTGGACCTGGCGCCAGCTGGGTTACCACGACAAACCCGTGGGATTGCTCAATACCGCCGGTTATTACGACGGCTTGCTGGGCTTTTTGCAGTCCACCATCACCCAGGGTTTTCTGGGCGAGTGGCAAATGAGCCTGATCCAGAGCGGCACCAGTCCGGCCGACTTACTGCAGGAACTGGTGCAGGCGGCGGGCACGTCACCCGCGCCGAGGCTGGACGCCCTCTAGAGGCGCCTTTTTCTTAAACGGCGGTTTCGTCTTCCTCACCGGTGCGGATACGCACCACGCGCTCCACAGAGGTGACAAAAATCTTGCCGTCACCAATCTTGCCGGTGCGCGCGGCCTTGACGATGGCATCCACGCAACGGTCCACGTCTTCGGTCTTCACAACCACTTCAACCTTCACCTTGGGCAAAAAGTCCACCACATATTCCGCGCCCCGGTACAGTTCGGTATGCCCCTTCTGGCGGCCAAAACCCTTGACCTCGGTCACCGTCAGGCCCGTCACGCCGCATTCAGCCAGCGCCTCGCGCACCTCTTCCAGTTTGAACGGTTTGACGATAGCGGTAATTTGTTTCATGTATTCCTCGGATTCTGTACGCAATGGACTGAAGTTTACGCGCGAAACTTGCTGGTGACAGGATAGCGCCAATCCTTGCCAAAGCTGCGGTGCGTCACGCGGATACCAATCGGTGCCTGACGGCGCTTGTACTCGTTGATCTTGATAAGTCGCGTCACCTTCTCCACATCGGCACGATCAAAGCCGTCAGCCAGCAGGGATTCGATGCTTTCATCGTTTTCCATGTAGCGCTCCAGAATCGCGTCGAGCACCTCGTAGGGTGGCAGGCTGTCCTGGTCTTTCTGGTCAGGCCGCAATTCGGCACTGGGCGGGCGGGTGATGATGCGCTCGGGGATAGGGCCGCTGCCCGTACCGTAGGGATCATGCTGGTTGCGCCATTTGGTCAGACGAAATACGGTCGTTTTGGCCAGATCCTTGATCACCGCAAAGCCGCCCGCCATGTCCCCGTACAAGGTGCAATAACCGGTGGCCATCTCGCTCTTGTTGCCCGTGGTCAGCACGATCGATCCGAATTTGTTGGATAGCGCCATCAACAGGGTTCCCCGAATCCGGGCCTGGATGTTTTCCTCGGTCGTGTCTTCCTTCAACCCCCGGAACTCGCCCGCCAGTGACGCCTTGAATGCTTCAAATTCGGGCACGATGGAAATCTCGTCATACCGAACGCCCAGCCGGTCAGCCATCTCGCGCGCATCGATCCAGCTGATGTCCGCCGTGTAGGGCGACGGCATCATCACGGTGCGAACACGGTCCTTGCCCAAAGCGTCCACCGCAATGGCCAGCACCAGCGCGGAATCGATACCGCCTGAGAGCCCCAGAATCGCGCCGGGAAAGCCGTTTTTGCCCAGATAGTCGCGCACGCCTAGCACCAGCGCGTCCCACAAGTCGGCGTCGGCTGTGCGTTCGGGCTCGATGGATGCTTCCATTTTGATAGCGCCTTGCGCCCGTTCCACAATAACCGGGAACAGTTTTTCCACAAAACTGGGGGCTCTTCCGGCCAGCGAACCATCCCCATTGAGCGCAAACGAGTGACCCTCAAACACCACCTCGTCCTGCCCGCCCACCAGATGGGCATAAACCATGGGCAAACCGGTGGCCAGCACCCGCTCGCGCATGGTGTCTTCCCGTTCGTAGCCTTTACCCACGTGAAAAGGCGATGCGTTGATCACCGCCAGCAGGTCTGCGCCGGCTTCCCTGGCTAGCCGCGCCGGCTCTTCGTACCAGGCGTCTTCGCAGATCAGCAGGCCCACGGAAACCCGGTCGGCACCTTCTCCGGCCTGAAATACACAAACACCTTTTCCGGGTGTGAAATAGCGCCGCTCATCAAACACCTGGTAGTTGGGCAACTCGCGCTTGGCATAGGTCTCCAGTACTTCCCCCTCCGAGATCACGCTGGCGGCATTGAACCGCTGCTGCACGGCGACGCTTTTGGTGCGGCTGTCGCCGCCCACAGGGTGCCCGACGACCACGGTCATGCCTTTTAACCCTGCCAGCTCACGCACCACCGTTTTCACGGCATCATCGCAGGCAGTGATGAACGCAGGGCGCAAAAACAGGTCTTCCGCCGCGTAGCCGCAAATGGAGAGTTCTGGAGTCAGCAGCAGGCGTGCACCATCCGCATGAGCGGATCGGGCCGCATCGATAATTCTTTGAGCGTTGCCGGCAAGGTCACCTACAACAAAATTGAGCTGGGCAACACAGATTTTAAGAGTCATGAAAACACTGGATACCGTGATGGCTGGGAGTGAAGATGATTATGTCATTCGCGTACTGAATTCGCCGCTGGAGGTGTCTGCAGAACAATGGAATACCCTGCTGGCATTGCAGCCGGATGCCAACCCATTCATGCGCCACGAATACCTGGCCGCTATGCACGAGAGCGGCAGTGCCACGCCCAAAACCGGCTGGACGCCGCGATTCGTCACGTTGTGGAAGAAAGGCCCTGCCGACCTCGAACTGGTCGCCGCCTGCGCCCTGTACCTGAAAGACCACTCCTACGGCGAATACGTCTTTGACCACGCCTGGGCCAACGCCTACCACCAGCACGGTTTGGCTTATTATCCCAAGGCACTGATTGCACCGCCTTTCACGCCCGTGCCTGGTGCACGGCTGCTGGCGATCGACGCTGCGACCCGGCTGGCACTGGTGAAAGCACTTGTTCATTGGTGCGCAGAGGAAGATTTATCGTCCTTACACCTGTTGTTCGCCAGCGATGTGGATGTTGAAGCCTGCCAATCCGCCGGCCTGATGCTTCGCCATAACGTGCAGTTTCACTGGAAGAATATTGCCCCCACACTTGTCGCTTCGCTTACTTCGCTGCCCCCCGAGGGGGCTGGACTTGCTTGGGGCGGCCCGGCGCTGCGTTCGGCCCCCACGCTCGGCGCTACACCAGACCTGGAGCGCCCTTTCTCCAGCTTTGAAGGTTTCCTGATGTCGCTCAGCCAGGACAAGCGAAAAAAAATCCGGCAGGAGCGCCGCAAGGTAGCGGACGCAGGCGTCACGTTCCGTTGGTCGCTGGGCAAAAACATCACGTCCAAAGACTGGGAGTTCTTTTACAGCTGTTACGAACGCACCTACTACGAACACGGCAACGCGCCCTACCTGAGCCGCGACTTCTTCCACCGCATGGCCGCCATCATGCCGGAAAACTGGCTGCTGTTTGTCGGCGAGCGCGGTGGCCAGCCAATTGCTACAAGTTTAATAGCTATTCACGCATATCCGACAAGGTCTGAGAGCACTTTTGACATCCATAAAGTACCGGAAACCACGCTGGATCAAGCCAATGATCACATCGCCTATGGTCGTTACTGGGGTGCCACCGAGCGCGTGGATTGTCTGCACTTTGAGGCTTGCTACTACCAGCCGCTGCAATGGTGCATCGAGCACGGCTTCCAGCGCTTTGAGGGTGGTGCTCAGGGCGAACACAAAATGGCCCGCGCCCTGCTGCCCGTGCGGACCACCAGCGCCCACTGGCTGGCCCATCCGGGCTTCGCCGATGCCTTGGAGCATTTTCTGGAGCGCGAGGGGGCGGGTATCGACAACTACCTGGACGATCTGGCGCAACGCAATCCGTTCAAGGAAAACCCGTCCTGAACTGGCCATCCGCGAAATCTTTTTCAGTTCGCAAGCCACAAGTGTGAAAAGGTTCACGGCCGGTTTTGCAACTAAGTCATGGTTTCTGATTTTGGTGTGCTGACTGGTCTTGGCGGGTTATCCAACCTCACCTACAGTCTGTGCATTGACTCATCCCGCACCATGACATCCGCCTTTCACAGCTTCTTCGGAGGCCTCGATTCCACCCCTGGCAAAGCCTTCATTGACCTGACCGCAGCCCCTCTGCGGCAATTGGCCAAGGGCGCTGCTGCGCTCGAGCGGCATGCACGAAAAATCCGGGCTGACCGGCCATCTTCACGTCAGCAGCCGAGTTATGCGGTGACGCAGCCCCCGCCATTGACGCCGCTGCTTACGCCACGGCATGAACAAAAAGTGCCGGCGGCTCCCACCCTTACGGAAGAGCAGACCTATCAGCAAAGGCTTCAGAACTCGATGGGCATCGTCGGGCGGGACTACCCGCGCATCCACACCACCATCGAGTCCCTGTGGGGGCAACCGGAATGCAGCACCTACATCCAGAACCTGATACTCAGCGGTGGCGATGGCATGGGTAACAGCCGCGTCGGCTTCAAACTGGGGACAGTGGCAGCTCTGATGCTGCTCGATGAGTTACACGACACCCAGTTCGGCAAGAAGGCTGTGGAGCATATTCCCCGCAAGCCACGCCGATAGACCTGCCTGGAGGCAATAACAGAAGAGGCCTGATAAACCATGGTTTATCAGGCCTTTGCGCGAGCGCAGGGGGCGTATCGTTTGTCCAACCATGACAACACCTTCCAATACCCGTTCTGCAGCGCTGCAAACCCGGTCGGGAACATCCCGCATTGAACTACAAGCCGAGTCATGGCCAGGGCAGATCCGCCGTGAGCCAATTTCGGTCTGGGCACTGCTCAAAGACGCTCTGAACACCCGGAACCATGCTGCCGCCCAACCCGATGAGTCGTTCATCACAACCCGGCCTGCACCGCTGCTGGCAATGCCGGTGCAACAGGACGAAGTGCAAATGGACCGGCGCTCTGCCGCGCCGCAGGAACAGGAAGCCGAGCGCAAGAAACAAGGTGCCATGCGGACCATTGGCCAGGACCTGCCTCAAATTCACGCCATGATTGGCTCCCTGTGGGGACGCCAGGAATGCAGCGACTACATCCAGGACCTGGTCATGACCGGGGGAGACGGCGTGAACCCGCGCGCACCCCGCCTGAAGATTGATGCCCTCACCGCCCTGCTGGAACTGGACCGTTTGCACGACGTGCACCTGGGTCAGTTGCGCGACGCCGCCGGTATCGGACGGCGCCCTAACGGCAGTCACTGAGTGAGCACCCGGACATGCCGGGCCAGCGAACGGTTTACCGGGATGGGTGGCCTGCCTAGAATGGGACGCATAACCATCCATGCCGGAGACAAGCCCCATGAACACCCTCAGCGGCCTGGACGCCACGTTCCTGTACCTTGAGACGCCCGAGACACCCATGCACGTGGGCTCTCTGCACCTGTACGAATTGCCGGAAGGTTTCAAAGGCAGTTTTCACAAGGCCGTACTGCAGCATCTGGCCAAACGCGTTCACCTCGCACCCATCTTTGCGCGCAAGCTGGCTTTCATGCCGCTCAACATGGGGCACCCGGGCTGGGTCGAGGCCGATGAAGTAGACCTCGCTTTTCACGTCCGCAAGGTCCCCGGCCACCAGATGACCGTGCAGCAGGTCGAGGCAAGGGCTGCAGAGCTCCATGGACAGCTGATGGACCGATCGCACCCGCTGTGGGAGTTCCATGTTTTTGACAGTGTGAAGGGGCCTGAAGGCAATCGCCTCGTGGCGTTCTACTCAAAAATCCACCATGCTGCACTCGATGGGAAAGGTGGCACCGCTCTGGCCAATGCCATCCTCGATTTGAGCGCCACGCCGCGTGAGGTGCCGCCACCGGACCCAACGAGAAAGATCCTCCACGAGAGTGACCTGACGATCAGCGAGAAGATTGGATCGATGTTTTCCGGTTCGCTGGCGCAGTATGTGAAGCTGGTCAAATCTCTGCCTGCAGCCGTTTCTTCACTCGGCGGTGCGCTGGTTAAACAGTCGATCTCGGGCGATGTCAGCAAGGGATTGGGCAGCTTGCGCCCTAAGTCACCCATCACGCTGGCCCCCAAAACGATCTTCAACGCCGCCATCACACCCGAGCGAAGCCTGGCCACGGCCAGCCTGCCGTTTGCCGAGTGCCGGGCCATGGGCAAAGCCGTGGGCGGCAGCTTCAACGACATCGTGCTGTGGATTTGCTCAACCGCCTTGCGCACCTATCTGGCGCAACACGCCAGCATTCCCAAAAAGCCGCTGCTGGCCGCCATGCCGGTGAGCCTGCGCGAGGAAGGCAACACGGACATGAACACTCAGGCGAGCATGACCGTGGTGGATCTGGGTACCCATCTGGTTGACCCCATGAAACGCCTGAGCGCCATCATGAAGTCAACAGGCAAGGTGAAATCTGCACTGGCTGGCCTCAAAAGCGTGCTGCCTACCGATTACCCATCCTTTCTGGCGCCATGGGTCGTGGGCGGCGTAGCCAAGGCAGCATTCAAGACCTACAGCGCGACCAGTCTGCCCGAACACCTGCCGATGATGGCCAACCTCGCCATCAGCAATGTGCCTGGCCCGCAGGTGCCGCTGTATCTGGCGGGCGCGAAGATGCTGACGTATCACCCGCTATCCATCGTGACCCATGGGCTGGCGCTGAACATCACCATCCAGACGTATGCCGGCAGCGTGGACTTTGGCCTGGTTGCCGACAAAAAAGCCGTTCCCCATCTGCAGGATCTGGCCGATGCGATTCAGGCCGCGTTCAGGGAAGCGCAGCGTCTCTACGCACTGACGCACCCGGCTTCCAGCACGCCACCCGCTACAAAATCAGTGGTAACCCGGAGACCCCGCGTCGCCAAGGTGACGCAAACGAAGACTGCACGCTCTAAAACTGCGGCAAAACCAACAGCCACGCGGTTGAAAGCTGCTACTGTTGCCCGCAAGTCAACTCCGAGGAAGAAGATCGTACGTGCCTGAAATGACCCAACCCGTCGCCCCTCCCAGTCCATGGCTTTTGGCGATGGAGTTTCGTGCGCCGTGGGAATTTGGCGCAGTATTGCCGGCTTGGCCACTATTGCAGCGCGCTCCGCAGGGCGACGGCCATTCCGTCATCGTGTTCCCTGGCCTGTCTGCCAGTGATGGCTCTACCGTGCCGCTGCGTCGCTTTCTGGACGCCCGCGGCTACGACGTTTCAGGCTGGCGGCAGGGTTTCAACTTTGGTCCCCGTGCGGGCGTGCTGGAAGCCGCCAAGCGGCAGGTTCAGGACACGTTTGAGCACTCCGGACGTAAAGTCAGCCTGATTGGCTGGAGTCTGGGTGGCGTCTATGCGCGTGAGCTGGCCAAGGAATTGCCCCATGCCGTTCGCGCAGTCATCACGCTGGGAACCCCGTTTTGCGGTTCTCCAAAAAGCACCAACGCATGGCGGATTTACGAGCTGACCAGCGGACGCAACGCCGAGCGCGAAGTGCATGGTTTCGACTTGCCCGGCGCGCCTCCGGTGCCCACAACATCCGTCTTTTCACGAACTGACGGTATCGTCGCCTGGCGCTCGAGCATCCAGAAACCCTGCCTGATCAACCCGCACACCGAAAACATCGAAATTGTGGCCAGCCACGTCGGCATGGGGCTCAACCCCAGTGCCTGGTGGGCGGTGGCAGACCGGCTGGCGCAAGCCGAAGGCAACTGGCGGCGATTCGAGCGCAAAGGCGGCATGCACGGGCTGCTGTTTCCTGACCCACATCGCTGAAAAAAAGCGCCTGTCGGTGGCAACACCGCAGACGCTATATTTTTGATAGCTTCTCGCGCATATCTGGCGAAGGCTAATGGCCAAAAATACTCTTGAAAAGTCTTATTTGGCAGCCTTGTTGTAGTTGGCAATACCGTCCATGATTTCCTGATGGGCGGACTGCGGGCCTTCCCAGCCCAGAATCTTGACCCACTTGCCCTGCTCCAGATCCTTGTAGTGCTCAAAGAAGTGGGCGATGGTTTTCAGTCGCATCGGGTTGAGATCCTCCGGTTTTTGCCACTGGCTATAGATGGACAGAATCTTGTCGGTGGGAACCGCCAGTACCTTTCCGTCCTGCCCGGCTTCGTCTTCCATCTTCAAGATGCCGATGGCACGGCAAGTCACCACCACCCCGGGAATCAGTGGCACCGGTGTGATCACCAGCACATCCACCGGGTCACCGTCACCACTGATGGTTTTTGGGACATAACCATAGTTGGTGGGGTAGTGCATGGACGTGCTCATGAAGCGGTCCACAAAAATCGCGCCTGTGGCTTTGTCCACTTCGTACTTCACAGGGTCGGCGTTCATCGGAATTTCGATGATCACGTTGAACGCTTCAGGGACTCGTGCGCCAGGGGTGACGTTGTCTAAGGACATGGTGTTGTCTCGGGTTGTCGTTGATTGAAATGGACGGGCACGCGGGCGTACCGAACGCTAGGTATTAACCCTGATTTTACTTACTCGTCACTTGCTGACGGCAGAAACCGGTGTTTTTCACGTTACAGTCCGCCCGTTGGCCAATCTTCTCCGGGCAATTTTTGTTGTTTGGGAGCGAGGAGGAAGCAACGCAGCGGGGGCAGCGCTTGCGTTGACCCCTCCTTAGCGAAACAACATTGAGGAGATTCTCATGACAGGCAACTCAGCGCTGATTCTGGCGCTTGTCTGCGGGCTCATCGCCGTAGGTTACGGCTTCTGGGCTCGCAGCTGGATTCTTTCCCAGGACGCAGGCAATGCGCGGATGCAGGAGATTGCAGCCGCCATTCAGACCGGTGCCGCCGCCTACCTGGCTCGCCAATACAAGACGATTGCCATTGTCGGCGTCGTCCTGGCCATCCTCATTGGCGTCTTTCTCGGTGGCCTGACCGCCACGGGCTTCATCATTGGTGCAGTGCTCTCGGGTGCCTGCGGCTTCATCGGCATGAACGTCTCGGTGCGCGCCAACGTGCGTACCGCACAGGCCGCCACCAAAGGCATTGGTCCGGCGCTGGACGTGGCCTTCCGCGGCGGCGCCATCACCGGCATGCTGGTGGTGGGCCTGGGCCTGCTGGGTGTCACCGCGTTCTACTGGTTTCTGGTCGGCAACGGCAACCTGACGCCCGACAAGAGCCTGGCCAAACTGCTGGACCCGCTGATCGGTTTTGCCTTCGGTTCCTCGCTGATTTCCATTTTTGCCCGTCTGGGCGGCGGTATCTTCACCAAGGGCGCTGACGTGGGCGCCGATCTGGTAGGCAAGGTTGAAGCCGGCATCCCCGAGGACGACCCGCGCAACCCGGCCGTGATCGCCGACAACGTGGGCGACAACGTGGGCGACTGTGCCGGCATGGCTGCCGACCTGTTCGAAACCTATGCCGTGACGCTGATCGCCACCATGGTACTGGGCGCCCTGCTGGTGTCCAGTGGTGGCACCAGCACGGTGGTATATCCGTTGGCTCTGGGCGCCGTGTCGATCGTGGCTTCCATCATTGGCTGCTTCTTCGTGAAAGCGTCACCGGGCATGAAGAACGTGATGCCCGCCCTGTACAAGGGTCTGGCAGTAGCTGGCGGCCTGTCGCTGATCGCGTTTTACTTTGTGACCACGTCCATGATTGCAGACAATGCGCTGGGCGGCACGGGAGCAGCCATGAAGCTCTTTGGCGCCTGCGCCGTGGGCCTGGTGCTGACCGCCGCGCTGGTGTGGATCACCGAGTACTACACCGGCACGCAATATGCACCGGTGAAACATATCGCAGAGGCCTCTACGACAGGCCATGGCACCAACATCATCGCCGGTCTGGGCGTGTCCATGCGTTCCACTGCATGGCCAGTCATCTTTGTTTGTATCGCCATCTGGGTTTCCTACACGCTGGCGGGCCTGTACGGCATAGCGATTGCCGCAACGTCAATGCTCAGTATGGCCGGCATTGTGGTCGCACTGGACGCCTATGGCCCCATCACCGACAACGCCGGTGGCATTGCCGAAATGTCGGAAATGCCCAAGAGCGTGCGTGACATCACCGACCCGCTGGACGCCGTGGGCAACACCACCAAGGCCGTGACCAAGGGTTACGCGATCGGCTCGGCCGGTCTGGCAGCGCTGGTACTGTTTGCCGACTACACGCACAAGCTCGAAGCCTATGGCAAATCCATCAGCTTTGATCTGAGTGATCCGATGGTGATCATTGGTCTGTTCATCGGCGGCCTGATTCCCTACCTCTTCGGCGCCATGGCCATGGAAGCGGTGGGTCGTGCTGCGGGTTCGGTGGTAGTTGAAGTGCGCCGCCAGTTCCGCGAGATCAAGGGCATCATGGAAGGCACTGCCAAGCCGGAATACGGCAAGGCCGTTGACATGCTGACCACGGCCGCCATCAAGGAAATGATGATCCCGTCGTTGCTACCTGTGGTGGTGCCAATTCTGGTGGGTTTGCTGCTCGGCCCCGCTGCATTGGGTGGCTTGCTGATGGGTACCATCGTGACCGGCCTGTTTGTCGCCATTTCCATGTGTACTGGTGGTGGCGCCTGGGACAACGCCAAGAAATACATTGAAGATGGCCATCACGGCGGCAAAGGCTCCGAAACCCACAAGGCCGCTGTAACCGGCGACACCGTCGGCGACCCGTACAAGGACACAGCCGGCCCTGCTGTGAATCCGCTGATCAAGATCATCAACATCGTGGCGTTGCTGATCGTGCCGCTGGTGATGCAGATCCATGGCCCCAAAATGACAGGCCATGCTGCGGCAGCTCCCGCAGTGGCAGTGGCAGTAGCACCCGCAACTGCGCCTGCCGTTGATGGCGCCTCGGTAAAAGTTGAAAACGGCTTGGTCAAGTTCTACTTTGCCTCGGGCAAAGCCGACGTGGCAGCTGGCGGTACTGAAGCGTTGAGCGAGATCATCAAGGCCGTCTCCGGTGGGAAAAAAGCCGTGCTCAGCGGCTATCACGACGCCACCGGCGACCCCGCCCAAAATGCTGAACTGGCCAAGCAGCGCGCCCTGGCGGTGCGTGATCTGCTCAAAGCGTCCGGCGTTGCTGAAGACAAGGTCGAACTCAAGAAGCCTGAACAAACGAAGGCTGATGGCCCGGCAGCAGAGGCTCGGCGTGTAGAAGTAACCTTGATGTAATTCAAGTTCGCCTCAAGCAAAAAAAGGCCCGCTACTGCGGGCCTTTTTCATTGGGTATCGGCAGTCAGGCAGAAAGGGCAGAATCGCGCCGGCGAACCTTGCCCACCCGCGACTCAACTGCCTCTTTCACGTCCAGACGAAGGTTCAGGGCGAATGCCGCCTCAGCCACCAGAAACAGGGGGCCCACAAGCAGGCCAACCAGATCGTCCACAAAGGCTGGCTTCTTGCCTTCATAGTAGTGCCCCACAAACTGAATGATCCAGCCAATCACGAACAGCCCGATTCCGGCCATGAGCCAGTTTGACGTGCTCAGGCTCGCCAGCAAGTTGGCAACGATCAACGTTATTGCCAGTAACGCAGTCATGATGGCGCCAAAACGAAAGTCCAGACGGAAATAGAAAATGCAGGTGGCGGCTGTCACCAGCATCGCCAAACTGATGGAGATCGTCCCCAAATCGAAAGAGGCGCCCGAAAGCAGCGTCGCCACCGCCAGAACAATCATGGGCACACCCACAAAATGGGTACTGATATTTCGGGGATCGCGATGGTAGGCGGCGTACTGCGCGAGATGGTCAGTCAGGGTTTTCAAGGTGCACTCCTTGGCAGGCGATAGGACTGGGGACAGCGACGCTTGGCCAGCGTCAAAACGGAATGTTACGTGCAAAATGCCGAACATGCACCTCAATTACATTGCAAACGCCCTTGTGCCCTCCTCCAGCGGCCACACCATTCCGATGTTGGACCCCTCAGATGGCCAGCCGTTTGATGCCATTCAGCGCAGCAATGCGGCCGACATTGATGCTGCCGTTGGTGCCGCTCGCCAGTGTCTGGATGCCGTCTGGAGCAAGCTGTCCGCCACGGAGCGGGGCCGATTGCTGATGCGGCTGAGCGCCAAAGTCGCTGAAAACGCGGAAGAACTGGCACTGATCGAGCAGCGCGACTGCGGGAAACCAACGCGACAGGCACGAGCCGATGCCCTTGCCCTGGCAAGGTACTTCGAATTTTATGCCGGCGCATGCGACAAGCTGCACGGGGACACCATTCCCTACCAGGATGGCTACACGGTAATGACCTGGTATGAGCCACACGGCGTCACCGGTCACATCATTCCGTGGAACTACCCCATGCAGATCTTCGGGCGCAGTGTGGGCGGCGCCCTCGCGGCAGGCAATGTGTGTGTGGTGAAACCATCTGAAGATGCCTGTCTGTCGCTGATTCGCATTGCCGAGCTCGCGGCAGAGGTTGGTTTCCCGGCCGGCGCCATTAACATCGTGACTGGCTATGGACATGAAGTGGGCGATGCACTGGCGCGGCATCCCGGCATCGATCACATCAGCTTCACGGGCAGCCCTTCGGTTGGAACGCTGATCCAGCAGGTTGCGGCCCAGCGGCATTGCCCGGTCACGCTGGAGCTTGGGGGAAAGAGCCCGCAGATTGTGTTTGCCGACGCCGATCTGGACGCAGCAGTGCCGGCGATCCTGAATGGCATCATTCAAAACGCAGGCCAAACCTGCTCGGCCGGTTCACGCCTGCTGGTAGCCCAGCAAATTTACGAACCCCTGCTGGAGCGCCTGGGTGTGGCCTTCGCCAATTTGCGTGTGGGGCCTGCGGCCATGGATCTGGATGTCGGGCCACTGATTCGCCAGAGCCAGCAGCAACGCGTCTGGGATTTTTTGAGCGACGCCCAAGTGGCGAACATCCCGATGGTGGCACAAGGTCAAATTGTGGACGAAGCGCCGGAAACCGGTTTTTATCAGGCGCCCACTCTGTTTCGCGACGTTCCGGTGATGCACCGTCTGGCGCAGGAAGAGGTGTTTGGACCGGTATTGGCAGCCATGAGTTTCCGCGATGAGAACCATGCGGTCGAACTGGCCAACGCGACACGGTTTGGTTTGGTGGCCGGAGTCTGGACGGCCGACGGCGCGAGACAGTTTCGCATGGCCAAACGAGTGAAAAGTGGACAGATCTTCATTAACAACTACGGTGCCGGTGGAGGTGTGGAGTTGCCTTTCGGCGGCGTGAAGTCCTCCGGATACGGACGTGAAAAGGGGTTGGAGGCGCTTTATGGGTTCACGACGCTCAAAACCATAGCCATCCGGCATGGGTGATCTTTCGCAGGCATTTCGGGTCGGGCACGCCGGCCGGCACTGTAAAACACCGTAAAAGTAAATCCCCCTGACAGCAGGTTGTCGTCTTCCCACACCGGGTACAACGAGAATTCATGGCCAAAGCTTGCCCATCAATCAGCCTTGTGACTTAATTCAAGGGAATTGCTGAAAACAAATATTCGGGAGAAAAGATGTTGAAATTTCTTGGTTTTGGGCGAACCAAACCCGTCACTCCGGCTGATCCCGGACCATCTTCAATGATGAACGACACCATGCAACACACCAGTACCCAGCGCGAACTGGTGCGTGTGGTGCTCAAAGATACGCTGCGGCTCAATGGCATTCCTCCCGGAACGATTGGCTGCGAAGTCACTGTCATGTCCCGAAAGACAGCGAGAGAGGAACTGTTTGTTCACCTGATCATCCTGAAGTGGAATGAAGCGGTGCTGCGCTACGCACCGGTCATTCAGCAGGAACTGATCAAGAACCTGGATCGCTTTGACCCTGAGGTCAATCACGCCAATTACATTTTTTCCTGGCGGTTTGCGGCCGAATGTGAATACCCATTCAAGAGCATGCCTGCACCGGAATTCTGGAACACTAAGGTCGAGGCAGCCAAATTGGGACCTGTGGCCGCCACCCTACCGGCACCCAAGCCCAAATTTGATCTTCCCCCTTCGGACCGGGACAATATGCCGTCTGACTTTGCACCTACCCAAGCGGGCCCCATGAACTAGAAGTCAGGTCGATTCATGCGCGTTCAAGGCAAAAGTATCATCGTGACAGGTGCCGGTGGCGGCATCGGAGAAGGCATTGCAAAACGTCTGGCGGCTGAAGGCGCCCAGGTGATCGTCAATGACATTCATGCGGGCAACGGCAGCAAGGTTGTAGCCGATATCGTGCGGGCGGGCGGTCGTGCATCCTTCTTCTCAGCCGATGTGACGAAATCTGCCGACGTCAAAGCCCTCGTAGACGAAGCGGTCAAACGCTGTGGCCGGCTCGATGTGATGGTGAACAATGCTGGCTGGACACATCGCAATCGTCCTGCGCTGGAAGTCAGCGAAGACGAATTCGACAAGTGCTTTGCGGTCAACGTGAAAAGCATCTACCTCTCCACCATCCACGCAACGCCCGTGTTTCGCGCGCAGGGTGGTGGCAGCTTCATCAATATCGCATCTACCGCGGGTTTGCGCCCCCGGCCCGGCCTGACCTGGTACAACGGCTCCAAAGGCGCGGTCATCACCACTTCCAAATCGCTGGCGGCTGAACTGGGTCCGGACAATATCCGGGTGAACTGCATCAACCCGGTATTCAATCCGGATACCGGGTTGTCAGCCGAGTTTGCTGGCGGATCGCTGGACGAGGCCCGGCGTGCCAAATTTCTCTCCAGCATCCCCTTGGGCCGCTTTTCCACGGCTCTGGACGTGGCCAATGCGGCACTTTATCTGGCCAGCGATGAAGCCAGCTTCATCAGCGGCGTCTGCATCGAGGTGGACGGCGCACGCTGCGTCTAAGCACAGGGTGACAGCACTGTTAAAGGGGTTGCCCCGGGCAGTGGACAATAGCACTTATGTCTGAACGCACCATTCCACTGGTTGATCATCGCAGCAAGGTGCTGCCCACCCCTGCGGCTGCATTTGCACCTGCGAGCCGCATGGCAGCAACCGGCCTGCTGGGCGACACCTTGGGTAGACCCTTGCGGGATCTTCGCATCAGCGTCACGGATCGCTGCAATTTCCGCTGCAGTTACTGCATGCCCAAGGAAATTTTCGACAAGGATTACCCCTACCTGCCCCATGGCTCGTTGCTGACGTTTGAGGAAATCACGCGTATCGCAAAGCTGTTTGTCAGCCATGGCGTGCGCAAGATCAGGCTGACTGGCGGCGAGCCGCTGTTGCGCAAGAACATTGAGGTGCTGATTGAACAGCTGGCCGCGCTGCGCACGGCAGATGGGCATCCTCTGGACATCACGCTCACTACCAATGGGTCTGTGCTGGCGCGCAAGGCGAAAGCCCTGAAGGCAGCCGGGTTGCAGCGGGTTACCGTCAGTCTCGATGGGCTGGACGACACGGTATTTCGCAGCATGAATGACGTCGACTTCCCTGTGGCAGAGGTTCTTGAAGGAATCAGCGCAGCGCAGCAGGTGGGGCTGGGCCCGATCAAGGTCAACATGGTGGTCAAACGCGGTACCAACGACCATGAAATTCTCACGATGGCACGGCATTTCAAGGGCACGGGCATTGTGCTGCGCTTCATCGAATACATGGATGTGGGAGCAACGAACGGCTGGCGCATGGACGAGGTGATGCCCTCCGCCGAGGTGGTAAAACTCATCCATGCTGAGCTGCCCCTGGTGCAGCTGGACCCGTCCAGCCCGGGCGAAACAGCCGAGCGCTGGGGTTACGCCGACGGCGGTGGTGAAGTGGGCGTGATCAGCAGCGTCACCCATGCGTTTTGTCATGACTGCAACCGGGCCCGACTGTCGACCGAAGGCCGGTTGTACCTGTGCCTGTTTGCGTCTCAGGGTTACGATTTGCGTGAACTGATCAGGGGTCCCACTACCGACGAAGATATCGCTTCAGCCATTGGTCACATCTGGTCAGGGCGAACCGACCGCTACTCCGAGCTTCGCAGTACGCTCGTGCCCGACACGGGCACGGGTGCGCGCCGGGTAGAGATGAGCTACATCGGGGGCTAGCGTGGGCCCCAATCCAGACATCACTGGCATCGTTCTGGCTGGCGGGCGCGGCTCCCGCATGGGTGGCGTGGACAAAGGCTTGCAACCGTTCTGCGGCACGCCCCTGGCATTGCACACGCTCAGACGTCTGCAGCAACAAGTTGGGCTCGCGCTCATCAATGCCAACCGAAACCTGCTGACCTATGAATCCTTTGGTGCGCCGGTTTGGCCCGACGCGCTGGCCGACTATCCAGGGCCGTTGGCGGGTTTTTTGACAGGCTTTGAGCATTGCACCACGCCCTGCCTGGTCACTGTGCCCTGCGACACGCCGCGCTTTCCGGACGATCTGGTGCAGCGGCTTCATGGCGCCCTTATCGCGAATCAGGCTGACATCGCCATGGCCTCTGCATCGGAAGAGGACGGTCAGCTTCGAACCCAGCCCGTGTTTTGCCTGCTCAAGCACTCGCTGAAAGACAGCCTGATCCAGTTCATCAACGGCGGGCGTCGCAAGATCGATGCGTGGACTGCCCTGCACAAAACGGTGGTGGTACCGTTCAATTTGCCGCAGGATGATCCGCGTGCGTTCTTCAATGCCAACACGCTGGATGAACTGCATTCGCTCGAGAAAACATGAAAACGATAGCGCAAATTTCCGCCGAACTGCAGGGCTATGACCCTCAGGCCCTTACCTGCCCTGACGCCAACCTGTTTCTGTCCAAACTGGTGGATCCGGTAACTGACAACGAAAGCGTTCATCTGTTTGACGCCCTGGGTCGGGTTTCGGCACAGGACATCATCTCGCCCATCAGCGTGCCACCCCATGACAACTCGGCCATGGATGGGTACGCGTTTGATGGTGCCCAGTTGTCTGCCCAAGCTCCTTTGACCCTGAAGGTCGTGGGAACGGCGCTGGCTGGAAAGGCCTGGCGAGGCACCGTCGCGCCCGGCGAGTGCGTCAAGATCATGACTGGCGCCATCATGCCCGGGGGACTGGATACGGTGGTGCCGCAAGAATTTACCAGGGCCACTGGCAGCATGGCAGAACCGCAAATCACGATTCCCGCGGGATTGCTCCAGGTGGGCGACAACCGTCGCAAGCTGGGTGAGGACTTGCTGCAAGGCAGTCCAGCGCTACAAAAAGGTGAGCTGCTCACGCCAGCTGCACTAGGGCTTATGGCCAGTTTGGGCATTGAAAAGGCAGCCGTCTGGCGCAAATTGCGTGTGGCGTACTTCTCCACCGGAGACGAAATTTTGAGCCTGGGTGAAGCGCCACGCGAAGGAGCTGTGTTCGACAGCAACCGCTACACCGTCTTTGGTTTGCTCAAACGCCTGGGCTGCGATGTGATCGACATGGGCGTGGTTCGCGACGAACCTGAATTGCTGGAAGCAGCATTCATTAAAGCTGCAGCACAGGCCGACGCCGTCATCACCAGCGGCGGCGTGAGCGTCGGAGAAGCCGACCACACCAAAACCATGATGAAGAAGCTGGGTGACGTGGCTTTCTGGAAGATTGCGATGCGTCCGGGCCGGCCCATGGCCGTGGGACGTATTTCAGGCAACCAATTGGCGTCAAGGTCTCATGAAATATGTGTGGATAGCTATCAAAATAATAGCATCTCACCAATACCTCATCACGCCATCCTGTTTGGCCTGCCCGGCAATCCCGTCGCGGTTATGGTGACTTTTCTGGCTTTTGTACGCCCAGCCCTGCTTCAGATGATGGGCTGCAAGGATGGCCCACCGCCACTGCTCAAGGCCCGCAGTGTCGAGGTCATCCGCAAGAAACCTGGCCGCACCGAATATCAAAGGGGCACTGTCAGCATGGCGCCTGACGGCTCGCTACAGGTCAGGACCACGGGCAACCAGGGCTCCGGTGTACTGAGCTCCATGGTGCAGGCGAATGGCCTGATCGTGTTACATCACCAGCAGACCAGCGTCAATGCTGGTGACGAAGTGGATGTCATGATGTTTGACGGTGTCATTTAGCCCTTGCCGATCACCCTGCGCACCTTGCCGCTGCGACCACGGGTTAGCGGATGACCCAACTCGCCCTCCACACACATGGACGCCACGCCTTGCGCCTTGGCGTATGCCTTGAGTGCCATCCGGCTCCTGGCCATGGCGGCCTGCGCATCGGGATGCCTTGAGCCCAGACGCAAGGCCAGCGTGTGGTCGTCCTTCTGGCGCAGCTGAAAATCAAATACGCCGGCCTGGTCTTCCAGGACCGTCGTTAACGCCAGAGGCAGCAGTGTCACACGTCGCCCCTGGCTGCCTGCCATCACCAATGCGTCATCCTGCCGGCCCTGAACGTCGAATGTGGGCAAAGGTGATCCGCACCTGCAGTGTTCGCTATGGAGCGTGACCTGGTCCCCCAGGTCATAGCGGATCAGGGGCTGCACCGTATTGGCCAGATTCGTCAGCAAGACGGTAAATGAGGGCTGGCCTGCCGGTACCGGACGATAACGCTCGTCCACCGGCTCCAGGATCACCCAGTCCGCGTTGATGTGCAGGTGCCCATCGCCACACTCCCAACCCATCGCCAGAAACTCGGAAGCGCCGTAGCTGTTGCGAACCGTGCAAGCCAGCGTCTGCTGCACACGATCCCGTGTGGCTGCGCTCAGGCTCTCGCCGCCAGTCCAGACCTCCCTCGGCTTGATCTGAAGACGGCCACTTTGCGCTTCGTCAGCAAGGAGCGCAGCGGCGGTGGGGTAAGTAGCAACGATGGTGGGGGCAAACTCATTCAGGCCCAGCACCAACTCATCCACAGACTGCAGGATGGAGAAGCTGCGTGTTGTCCCGGCCATCCACGGGTTGATTCGTCGCAAACGCTCCAGCGTCACGTAGCTGGCAAAGTGTCCATTCGTAGCGCCGACAAACGCTGTGCGTTCGGACAGATAAAGCGGGTCCAGGCAACGCGCCAGTGAACGGGGGTTGTTACGGCGCAAAGCCTCGAGTGAGTCGTACACCGCCATCGCTGCGGCATCCTGTACAAAGATGCCCGGTTCTCCGCTGGTGCCCGAACTCTCCCAGACAACATATTTGTCAAGGTAGGCCTCCCCCACACGTAACGGGTCAGCCACAAATGCCCGAAGTTCCTGGAGTTTGAGACCTGGGTCAGTCACCCAGTCTTCAAAACGCTGCATCAATTCACTTCGTGTGATCACGGGAAGCGACGATAGCGGAGTCGATCCAGTCACACTGCCCGGCATGCGTTCACGGTACAGGCGTGAGCCACGCTGCGCAGCCTGCAAGACCAGCGACAGACGCACAGACTGGCGTGCCACCACACCGGCAGACGTGCCGTGACCGGCCACCATCACGTCCATGGAAACGGCAGCCAGCCGAAGCGGATCAAAAACAGCACTCATAGCACTGTCTCACCGTGGGGTTACCCGCCAGTAACCATGAATTTCACTGACCAACTCCACTCGAAGGTTGCCCAACGGTCTGCGCCAGCAGGATCTGATGATCCGCCTCAAGACCCATCGCCTGCGACAGGATCTGGCGGTCAATCCAGGCACGAATGACCGTGGCCAGTCCGGCAGAAGCGCAGTAAAGGTAAACATTCTGGGCCATCGCGCCAGCCGCAGCGGAAGCATACGACTCACGCTGAGCGGCGGGTACCAGCTTCATACGCGAGTGGTCGGCCACATAGATCAGTTCCATGGGCGCGCTGTCCACAAAATCCTGATAACCCGTGACACGGCGCACATCGGTGGCGCCGACAAGATTCAGCACATGGCTGTGCGGGTCGTAGCGGTACAGTCCTTCGGGCAGTGCGACGTAGACGTCCACTTCCTGTGCATTCATCGCGCTGGGCGCCGTGCGACCGCCCAACGCAGGCCGGTTGATGCCTGCGGCAGCCCAGAGCAGGTCCGAGATGGACTGCGCAACCAGCGGTGCTGGCTCAAACGCCCGCTGCGACTGACGTTTGTGCAAGGCTTGCATCAGCGGTAAACCGCCGTCGGTTTGCGCTGGTGGCAACTTGAGCGCAGATTGCGCATTGCCTTGCGCGGGTTGGGGCTTGAGCTGACCGATCAGTCCCAAGGCCATTTTGGTCAGCGTATTCATGACTACTCCTCAATATGAACGATGTGCCCATACTAGACAAACGTCCGCCAGGTGCTTTGCTATAAATCAAGTGTTCCACCTGTGAAATGCGGTCTGGTCAAGCCAACATCCGTTGATTTGAATCAACCTGCGATGCGCCACCGCTTTGCACAATAAAATTTTGTGCGTATAAAAATCCGACCATGAAAAAGCCACCGTCATCACCCTCAGCGGACGTATCTAGGACTGGCGAATCTGCCACAGAAAAACTTGACCGCTTGCTTCACGCAGCAGGGGCACCATTCACAGGCGGTTTGTCACCCGTTTCACTATCACTGGCTTTGGCCGATTGGGCTTGGCATCTGGGTATATCTCCGGGTCGTCAGATGGAGTTGGCAGCGTTGGCGGTACGCCTGGCCAAAGATACGATGAATATGCGGGACGGCATTGAGGACGGAGAAGGTGCTGCCGACGATGATCCGCGTTTTCGGCACGAAGCATGGGCCGCATGGCCCTTCAGTCAGTTGCGTACCGGGTTTCGCAATGCAGAGGCTTTCTGGCGTGAGGCTGCGCACGTGCCAGGCATGACTGCACATCATGATGCTTTGACGCAATTTTTCGCCAAGCAGATTTTGGGCATGATGGCGCCCGCCAACTGGCTGGCCAGCAATCCCGTGGTGCTACGCGATGCCATGGAGACGCATGGCTCACACTTACTCAAGGGTGCGCAGAATTGGCTGACTGACGTGTCAGGTGTGCCGAACCCTGAAGTTACCAGCCTGCCCAACCGCTTTGTGGTGGGGCGCGATGTAGCGACAACACCCGGAAAAGTCGTCTACCGAAACCGGTTGATTGAGCTGATCCGATACGAGCCGCAGACCGCGAAGGTTCATCCGGAACCGGTATTCATGATCCCGTCGTGGATCATGAAGTTCTATATTCTCGACCTCTCACCCCACAACTCCATGGCACGGTACCTGGTGGGCCAGGGGCATACGGTGTACATGCTGTCCTGGCGCAACCCCGATGCCAGCGACGCCAGGTTGACGATGGACGACTACCTGCACATGGGTGTTATGGATGCGCTGGAAGTGATCGGTCAGCAAAGCGGCAAAGGGGTTCCGGTACATGCCATGGGGTATTGCCTGGGTGGCACACTTTTGACCATTGCGGCAGCGGCGATGGCGCGCACTGGTGGTGTGGCCGGCACGCGGAACCTGCCAAGCCTGAAAACCCTGACATTGCTGGCAGCGCAGACGGATTTTTCGGAGCCTGGCGAGTTAGGCCTGTTTATTGACGAAAGCCAGATCGGGCTGCTGGACAACATCACCCGTGGCCAAGGCTACCTGAGCGGCAAGCAGATGGCAGGATCCTTCCAGTTCCTGCACTCCCGCGATCTGATCTGGACACGACGCATGCGCGAATACCTGATGGGGGAACGCGAGCAACCCAATGACCTGATGGCCTGGAAAGCTGATACAACGCGCATGCCCGCACGCATGCACCATGAATACCTGACATCACTGTACCTTCACAATGCTCTGGCAACCAGTAGCTACCGGGTAGAAGACCACACCGTGTCATTGAGCGATATCCATCAGCCCGTATTCATGGTGGGGACACAGCGCGACCATATCTCGCCATGGCGCTCGGTCTACAAGTTGCACCATCTGTGTGGAGCAGAAATCACATTCGTTCTGGCCAGCGGAGGCCACAACGCGGGCATCATTTCCGAGCCGGGTCACCCGCATCGCAGTTTTCAGAGCGCCATACGTCCTGCATACGGTCCCTGGATGGAACCCGAACAATGGGCCAAACAGGCAAAGACTCATGAAGGATCATGGTGGCCAGCATGGCAACAGTGGCTGGCCAAGTCTTCGTCACCCCAAAAATTGGCACGTACAAAAACCGCCGGAACCTCCCTGGGTGAAGCCCCTGGGGAGTACGTTCGGGTGCGTTACGCTGAATGAGCGGCTTCATGCACAGCGGGCTCACCCGCCGCGTCGTGGATATGGTCAACAACCACCGTCTTGATAGCACCCGGCGCATGTTTGCGTGCCAGTAATGTATACATCGTGGGCACAACAAAAATCGTCAGCAACGTGCCCAGGCTCATGCCACCCACAATCACCCAGCCAATCTGACGGCGACTCTCGGCGCCTGCACCGGTAGCCAGAGCTAGCGGAACCGCCCCCAACACCATGGCACCAGTGGTCATCATGATGGGACGCAAACGCTGCGTCGCCGACTGTTTGATAGCCTGCAAGGTGGTCAGTCCCTGTTCCCGCAGCTGATTGGCAAATTCCACGATCAAAATTCCGTGCTTGGTGATCAGGCCCACCAGGGTGATCAGGCCTATCTGACTGAAGACGTTCAGCGTGCCACCTGACAACTTCAGCGCCAGCAAGGCGCCAGCCATCGAGAGCGGAACGCTGAGCAGAATGACAAACGGATCGACGAAGCTTTCGAACTGCGCTGCCAGGACAAGGAAAATAAAGACCAGAGCCAACACAAAAACAAGGGACAGCGAATCGGAAGATTTCCGGAACTCCCGGCTGGAACCGTTCAGGTCAGTGGCATAGCCCGGCTTCAGTACTTTCCTGGCCGTTGCATCCATGAAGTCCAGCGCTTCACCCACCGAATAGTCGGCAGACAAATTCGCCGTGATGGATGCCGAGCGCCGTTGTCCAAAGTGGTTGAGTTCGCGTGGCACCACCACTTCACGAATCTTGACCAGCGCTGACAGCGGAATCATCGACTCTCCTTTGCCGCGCACAAAGATTTTTTCGATGTCATCCGGTGTATCCCGCCCGGTAGGGTTGGTCTGCACAATCACATCGTATTGCTCCCCCTCGCGTTTGTAGCGCGTCACGTTTCGGCCACCCAGCATCGTCTCCACGGCACGCGCAATCGCATCCACGCCTACCCCCATATCGGCGGCACGTTCACGGTCCACTTCCAGCTTGATCTCGGGCTTGTTCAGCCGCAAATCAGAATCCACCTGAACGAAACCCGGGTTTTTGGCCAATTCGTCCTGAAACGCACGCACCGCCTGGGCCAGATTCTGGTAACTCTCAGACGTGATGATCACGAAATTGATAGGGCGTTGGGTGAAGCCCTGCCCCAACGATGGCGGGGTAATGGGAAAAGCCGTCACACCGGAAAGGCTGGACACGCGTGGCGTCATCTCCCGGGCCATCTCCAGTGTGGTTTTCTTGCGCTCTTCCCAAGGCAGTGCCCGGAAGAAGATGTTGCCCTGGGCCACCGTCGGGTTGCCTACAGTGGCAAACACCCGATCAAATTCAGGGTAGTTCTGCCCGATTCGTTCAATCGCCAACGCGTACCGATTGGTGTAGTCCAGCGTCGCTCCATCGGGACCGTTGATCTGTGCCACCACCACACCCCGATCTTCGATAGGAGACAGCTCGCGTTTGATGTCGGCTTGCGCCCAATAGGAAACGACGCCGCTGCCCACCATCACCAGCAGCACCAGCCACCGGTGTTTCAGCGTCCAGGACAGAACGTGCCCATACCCACGGGTGACAGCAACCAGCACGGCCTCCATCACCCGGTCAAAGCGCGAGGGTTTGGGGTTGTGACGCAGCAGTACCGATGACAACATCGGCGACAGCGTCAATGCGACAAGACCTGACACGACCACCGCACCAGCCAGTGCCAGTGCGAATTCCGTGAACAGGCGTCCGGTCCGGCCGGGCGCAAACGCCAGCGGCGCGTAGACGGCGACCAGGGTCATGGTCATGGCGACAATCGCAAAACCCACCTCTCGGGCACCCTTGATGGCCGCCTGGAAAGGCGGTATGCCCTCTTCTATATGCCGGTAAATGTTTTCCAGCATGACAATGGCGTCATCGACCACCAGACCAATCGCCAGCACCAGCGCCAACAGTGTCAGCGTATTGATACTGAACCCGGCCAATGCCATCAATGCAAACGCGCCGATCAGGGCCACTGGAATGGTAAGAAGCGGGATGATCGACGCGCGCAGGGTGCGCAAAAATACAAAGATCACCAATGCCACCAGTACGGAGGCCTCAACAATGGTCTGGAATACTGCCTTGATCGACCGGTCGATGAACACGGAGTTGTCATTGGCAATTTCGACCTGGACCCCTGGTGGCAAGTCCTTTTGAACCTTGGTCAGCAACTGGCGCACGCCCGCTGACAAATCCAGCGGGTTAGCCGTGGCCTGACGAATCACCCCCAGCGCCACGGAATCGCGACCGTTCAGGCGAACACTGGAACGCTCATCCACCGGGCCCTGCTGCACACGCGCCACATCGGCAATGCGCACGGGCAGACCATTCACGGTGCGGATCACAACCTGCGAGAATTCCTGCGGTCGCTGCAGGTCCGTTGCCGCCGTCACATTGAATTCGCGTTGCCTGCTCTCAATGCGTCCGGCAGGCACTTCCAGGTTAGAGCGCCTCAGGGCGTCCTCGAGGTCCTGAATGGTCAGGCGATACGCCGCCAGCTTGTCAGGATCTACCCAGATTCGCATTGCGAACTTCCGTTCGCCAAACACGCTGACGTCAGCAGCACCTGGCGCTGTCTGCAGAACAGGTTTGACCAGCGAATTGGCCATTTCCGACAGTTGCAGCGAACTATGGGTATCGGAACTGAGCGTCAGAAAGATGACGGGAAAAGCATCGGCCTCCACCTTCGCAATGACAGGCTCATCAATGCCTTGGGGCAAACGCTGGCGTACACGCGAAACTTTGTCGCGTACATCCGCCGCAGCAGAATCAGCGTCGCGCGTCAGGGCGAACCGGATCGATATCTGGCTTCGCTCCTGCCGGCTGGATGACGTGATAACGTCCACACCCTCAATGCCAGCCAGCGAATCCTCCAGTACCTTCGTGACCTGCCCTTCAATGACTTCACTTGATGCACCACCGAACCGCGTCTGGACCGACACCACCGGCTCATCGATCTTGGGATACTCCCGTACGTTAAGCCGGTTGAATGAAACAGCACCAATCAGGACAATCAGCAACGACAGCACCGTGGCAAAGACGGGGCGACGGATGGACGTTTCAGCGAGTTGCATGATGAGGGTCCGGTTTGCTTAGCGGCTGGCTGCAGAAGCAGGAGATGCGGCAGCAGCTGAACTGCCCGAAGCCGCAGAGGCGGCGCCTTGCGGCGGTCGCCCCAACTCCACGATGCGCACTGCCGTTCCGTCCCGCTGCAAACGCTGCTGACCAGCCACCACCACCGTTTCACCCTCTCCGACCCCCTCGGTAATTTCAACTTTGCCTTGCCTGCGAACGCCCAGCTTGACCTCCTGCCGCAGCGACACAAACTTGGTGTCAGGCGGCAGTGGGGTGGAAGCAGCAGCTGGTACAGCCGACGGTTCAACAACCTTGATCACAAACTGGCGTCCTCCCTGAGGAACTATGGCTTCTTCCGGCACGACCAACGCCGAATCCTTGACGGCAAATACGGTAGTCACCCGGGCAAACATGCCAGGACGCAATGGCACAGCATTCCCGCTTGCGGCAACGGCGCCCAGATTGCCGGCAACTGTCGGACGACCTACCCGTGGCGGTGTCGAACTGCCGGAAGCCTGGGCACCCGAAGCAACCTGAGAATCGACCGGACAACCATTGGCATCAATCAGGCCTGTGCCCGCTGGTCGGCCCGGCGCCGGGGCGCCAGACTGACCCGCCCTGCCGGTCATGCCAGCGACGATGGGAGGTTTGGAACCAACCGGTTTGCTGCCGGACGACTTGGCCGCAGAAGTGGTACCAGCGGGTTTTCCGGCAGCGCCCGGGCCCGCGGCTCCAGGTCGACCGCCACCCTGCGCCAGGGGCTCGCCCATCGTATTGGGCAACACCGCCCGCACGCCGACTGATCGTCCATTGGCATCAAGCAGGGGATCGATGGCTTCAATGCGTGCCTTGAACGCGCGACCGGGAAAAGCGTCCAGTTGCAGTTCAACGCCCTGTTGCAGACGCAGTTTCCCCTGAAAACGTTCGGGCAGGCGGAAGTCCACATACATGCTGCTGATGTCTTCCAGATTCACCAGATCAGCGCCATCCTTGACGTAGTCCCCAAGATTGACGTTGCGAATACCGACTGTGCCGTCAAAGGGCGCAATGATGGCCATGCGGGACAACCTGGCGCAAGACAACGCAAGCTGCGCTTCCACAACCTGCAGATTCGCCGCACTCTCGTCAAGCACCCGTTTCGCCACAAAATTCTGTGCGACCAGCTCCTGATTTCTCTTCAGGTTGGCTTGGGCGATTGAAACCTGAGCCTGAGCCTGCCGGATTTCAGCGCGTTGCAGCACGTCATCCAGTTGCACCAGCACCTGTCCCTTTCGCACGCGCGCGCCATCTGTAAACCCGAGTTCCCTGACCCGGCCAGCAACCTCGGGACGCATCATCACGCTTTGCCGGGATCGCAACGATCCAACGGACTGGGCATCGTCCTGCAGGGACATCTTTTCAACTCTGGCCACCTCGACCCCGGCCGCCCGTGGCGCTGACGCAGCGCCAGCGGGGGCACTGGCGGAGCTGGAAGCGCCGGCCGGTGCTCCGGTGATTTCTTTGGGGCTGGAAGGCCTTGACTGATACCACCAAGCGGCACCTGAAGCCGCTGCGATACCCACCACTGCCACGACCGAATAAACTGCTTTGGAAGCCATTGAAAGTCTGCTCTTATGTGATTGTTGAGGCGCCAACCGACTCGTGAATGTATCAGGACGCCCGCAATCCAGTGCAACGCCACGAGGAATCCCGGACTCCTGGTCAAGTCCTTTACCGGAACTTTACAACCAGCTTTTACGTACGACCCAGGGCTTTTTCAACACCCCGATTCGCCAGTGCATCCGCCCGCTCATTGCCCGGGTCACCGGCATGCCCCTTGACCCACCGCCATTCAATCTTGTGCCCTGAAGAGGCCACCAGTGCATCCAGCTGCTGCCACAGCTCGACATTTTTCACCGGCTGTTTGGCTGCCGTCCGCCAACCCCGAGCCTTCCAGCCCTGAATCCACTCCGTGATGCCTTTGCGCACGTATTCGCTGTCCAGGTACAGCGTCACCGCACATGGTCGTTTCAACGCGTGCAATGCCCTTATCACGGCTGTCAATTCCATGCGGTTGTTGGTGGTATTGAGCTCCCCTCCAAACAACTCCTTGTGGACGTGGCCGTGCTTGAGCCAGACGCCCCAGCCACCCGGTCCCGGGTTGCCCTTACAGGCACCATCTGTATAAATTTCAACGTGGTTCAAACTCGTTCCTTGTCATTCATCCAGCCAGATGGTTCGATTTTGCGAACCTGGTTCGCTACGGAAACCGGCTTGCCCGCAACGCTTTTACTGATTCTCCAGGCGGGTTCAAGCAATCGCATGCCGCGCACCCGTTTAACCGCCACGAGGCAATACACCGCGCCCAAAATGGGCCACCAGCGGTCTCCCACCGCATCCATCCACGAATAGCGATCCAGCCATTTTTGACTGCGTACCGCAGGGCGATAACACCCGAAATGCCCCGATTCGACCTCGAAGCTCAACAGGCGCAACCAGTCACGCAGGCGCCAGTAGCCGATGAATTCACCCGCCTGCGGCAAATACAGTTCGCCAAAACCCATTCGCTGATACAAATGGCCCCGACGCTGACGCAACCCCCACAGGCTGGCCGGGTTCAAGCCGCAAATGACCACCCGACCTTCGGGCACCAGCACGCGCTCCACCTCCCGCAGCGTGGCATGCGGATCGGGGTGTAGCTCCAGTGCATGGGGCAGCACCACCAGGTCGAGGCTGCTTTGGGGAAACGGCAGCGCAGTAAAGTCAGTCACCAGCGCCGCTGAGACTCCTTGAGTGGCCGCAGGTACATCACGGCCATCCTGTTGAAGTTCCCGGCCTTGTGAAGTGCCAGAGGCCAGCCATCGATGGGGCATGCGGTTGGCCTGTAGCGCGTCGATTTCAGGCAAACCCAGCTGCAAGGCATGGTATCCAAAAATGTCGGCTACAGCCGCATCCAGCTGAATGCGCTCCCAATCGAGCAGGTAGCGACCCGGCGGTGTCTGAAACCAGTCCTGCAAACCTATAATTTGACTGCTCATGAATCTGATTCCGCTTCCTGCTTTTACCGACAACTACATCTGGCTGCTGCACAGTGGCCACCATGCGATTGTTGTAGACCCGGGCGACGCCCAACCTGTTTTGAGCGCCCTGCAGCAATACGGCCTGCAGCTGGACGCGATTCTAGTCACGCATCATCACGCCGACCACGTCGGGGGCGTTGATGTCCTGCGTGAAGCTACTGGTGCACGGGTCTGGGGGCCAGCGCGCGAGCGCATTCCCGAGCCGTTGCTGCGCCTGCACCACGGAGACACGGTGGTTGAACTGGGCCTGACGTTCTCCGTCATGGACGTACCAGGCCACACATCCGGGCACATTGCCTACTTCTGCCAATCGATGGATGGCGCACCGCTGCTGTTTTGCGGCGACACCCTGTTTTCGGGTGGTTGTGGACGACTTTTCGAAGGTACCCCTGCCCAAATGCTGGCCTCGCTGGACTCGCTGGCCGCCTTGCCAGGCAACACACGTGTCTGTTGCACGCATGAATACACGCTGTCCAACCTGAAATTTGCGCGAGCCGTGGAACCTCGCAACGCAGATTTGAACCAATATAGTGCTTGGTGCGAGGCGCAACGGTCAAAAGGACAACCTACCCTGCCCTCTTCCATCGCAAAGGAACTTCAGATCAACCCGTTTTTGCGCACGCGCCAACCCGCTGTCGTGGCTCAGGCTGTGGCGCGGCAGGCTGAAGAACGGGATGAAGTGGCGGTTTTTGCGGCTATCCGCGAATGGAAAAACAAATTCTGATGACTTATTTTCGCATTCTGTGCCTGTCCGCTTTGTTCTGGCTGACTGGCTGCGCCACCACCACGCCCGGCAGCCCCGCAGACGCCAGCCCAAGCGCGCAAAGCAACAGTGCGGCCGTTGTGACACCTGGTTTGCCAGCAGCCCGCACGGTACCGGCCATCCCTCCAGACTTGGCCATGACCGGCTCGCAGTCAACCGGCCCCCTTCAGAATGTTGCGAACGGCCAGATCAGCAGCCGCACCGTCGCGACGCTGGAGCCTCCCGCAGATTTGTGGGCACGCATCCGTCAGGGATTTGCCATGCCCGATCTGGAGCATGACTTGGTGCATGACCGCGAGCAGTGGTACGTGAGCCGCCCCGATTACATCCTGCGAATGACGGAGCGCTCGCGCAAATACCTGTTCCATATCGTTGAGGAACTGGAGCGACGTGACATGCCCACGGAGCTCGCCTTGCTACCCTTCATCGAAAGTGCGTTCAACCCGCAGGCCGTTTCCAGCGCCAAGGCCGCCGGCATGTGGCAGTTCATGCCCAGCACCGGGAAGTACTTCGAACTCAAGCAGAACGTCTTTCGTGACGACCGGCGCGACGTGCTCGCGTCAACGCGGGCCGCGCTGGACTATCTGCAAAAGCTGCACGGCATGTTCGGTGACTGGCACCTGGCTCTCGCGGCCTACAACTGGGGTGAAGGAAGTGTCACGCGGGCCATCGCCAAGAACAAGCGCGCAGGTCTGGGTACGTCCTATGCCGACCTGAGCATGCCTGCAGAAACCCGTCTGTATGTGCCCAAGCTTCAGGCGGTCAAAAACATCGTCGCCACCCCGCAGTCCTTCAACGCCCAGTTACCTGATATCCCCAATCACCCTTACTTCCAGTCGGTAGATATCACGCGTGATCTGGACGTTGCACTGGCAGCCCAGCTGGCCGAGATTCCGTTGGAGGATTTCAAGGCACTGAACCCCTCTGCCAGCCGGCCGGTCATTCTGGCGGCAGGCACACCGCAGATCCTGCTTCCCTGGGATAACGCCATCATCTTCGAGACCAACCTCAAGGCGCGCGGAAATAGCCGTCTGGCCAGTTGGACCGCCTGGACGGCTCCGTCCACCATGAAAGTGGCTGATGCAGCCAAACGTGTTGGCATGCATGAGGGCCACCTCCGGGAGGTCAACAACATTCCTCCGCGGATGCTGATCAAGGTCGGGTCCACATTGTTGGTGCCGCGCTCGGAGGGCACTTCCAAAGATGTTTCGGAACAGGTTGCAGACAACGGTCATATGGCACTGGCACCGGAGGTGGTTCTGCGTCGCAGCACCCTGAAGGCCCGCAAGGGTGAATCCGTAGCCTCCATCGCCAAACGCTATAACCTCAGCGCTTCCAGCGTGGCAGAGTGGAACAAGGTTGCCAGTTCGGCCGCATTCAAAGTGGGTCAGCAGATCGTGGTTTACCTGCCTGTCCGTGCAAAGCAAGTCGCCCGGATCAAGTCAACCACAAGCAACACCCAGACAATCAAGCCGGTGCGCCGTGCAGTCGTGATTCAGAAGAAAAAACGCAAGTAAATAGCACTCCAGCCCTTGCAAAATATGCGTGGACAGCTATTATTTTGATAGCAAATAGGAGCAGGAACCGGGCTAGGCCTTGAATTTGGCTTTGGCTTTACGGGCAAATTCGTTGGTAAATGTCTTTGCCAGATCAATCTTGTCGGCTTTCAGGGTGGGCTCAAAACTGGTCAGCGCCTTCAGCGCAACCTTTGCCCCGTCCTCCGGAATCAACCCATCCAGAGCGATGGCCTCGCGCACCTTGTCAAACGACGCGAGATACAGGCCACGGTCACCCAGCAAATAGGCCTCGGGCACGGTCTTGATCAGATCACTGGGCCCGGCAGTTTGCAGCCACTTCAAACTGTGAACAATGGCATTCGCCAGCGCTTGAGCCGTGTTGGGGTTCTTTTCCAGAAACGCCAGGGGGGCATACAGACACCCTGCAGGCACGGCCCCGCCAAACACCTCAACCGTACCCTTGAGCGTACGCGTGTCAGCGATCACCCGAATCTCGCCCTTTTGCTCCAGCATCGTCATCACCGGGTCCGAACTGCTCAGGACGTCAATCTGCCCGGACCGTATCGCCGCCAGGGCACTCGCACCCGTGCCAACACCTATAAAAGTCACCTCACCGGGTTTGATTCCGTAGCGTGAGAGCACCAGGCTGGCCACCATGTTGGTGGACGAACCCGGCGCGGAGACGCCAATCTTTTTGCCACGCAGGTCGGCAGGCCCCCTGTAGGCCGGCAATGTCTTGCGCGATACGCCCAACGCAATCTGGGGAGCACGCCCCTGCAGCACAAACGCCTGAAAAAACTGGTTTCTGCCTTGCAGGGCGATGGTGTGCTCAAACGCGCCGCTCACCACATCGCCCCCACCTTCCAGCACGGACTGCAGTGCCTGGGCACCGCCTGGAAAATCGGTGATGGTGACATCAAGCCCTTCAGCCCTAAAAAATCCCAGTTGCTCGGCAATCGTCAGTGGCAGTGCATAAAAGGCCCCTTTTCCGCCTACCGAAATGGAAACCTTCACTTTTTCCAACCGCGTCTGAGCTCTGAGGTCCTGTGCAGCCAGACAGGCTGCCGCCAACCCCAATGCGGAGGTGAACCTTCGCCGACTCATGGACATCTGCCGCATACCGATCCCTTGTTTGACTGTTTATTGCTGTTATGCAGCAAGCGTACCAAGCCCACAAAATACCCGCATCAGGAACTTCCCGAGCGGGTTTGTACTTAGGCAGTAGTCAGTAGAAGTTCAGCGATAGCCGACGAACATGATCCCGATATTCACAGCCAGTGCCAGCACCCAGATGATGGAGCGGATGGTGGCAGAGTCGGCCACGTACATCATGATGTACACGAGACGCAGCACCACAAACAGGAAAGCCAGCGCATCCAGCGGTCCCTGAGCCGCGCCAAGCTGGTGCGCAATGATGACGGCTGCCGCGAAGAAGGGAAACGCTTCAAAGCTGTTGGCCTGGGCAGCATTTGCACGGGCTCGCCAATCAGTCTGGCTGGCCAGCCAGGCTCGCGGGTTGTGGTTGTCGAAGCCCCCTTCGCGGCGGGATTTTCCGAACATGCCTGCCTTGGCAACACCGGCGCAAACCAGGGGCAACAGGGCTGCAACCAGTACGCACCAGTAAGCCATGGTGAAGTAGACAAAAGTCATGGGTAATTCAGCAAAAAAAATCAGTTCATCCGTGAACTGCGCAAAATTATCGACGATCCACCAGCGCGTGCGCGATGGTCCCCAGGTCAACATACTCCAATTCGCTGCCCACGGGCACACCTCGGGCCAGCCGTGTGGTCTGCAGGCCACGGGCCTTCAGGGCTTCACCGATCACATGCGCCGTGGCCTCGCCTTCGGCGGTGAAATTCGTTGCCAGAATCACTTCGCGCACGGTACCGTCAGTAGCTCGGTCAAATAGTTTCTTCAGCCCAATGTCTTTGGGTCCAATGCCGTCCAGCGGACTGAGCTTGCCCATCAGCACGAAATACAAACCCTTGTAGGCGCCCGTACGCTCCACCGCTGATTGATCAGCCGGCGTTTCCACCACACACAGCTTGGACGGGTCGCGCCGCGGGTCCACACAGGTGCTGCACAACTGGCTTTCCGTGAACGTATGGCACCGCTCGCAATGCTTCACACTGTCCACCGCATGCTGCAAGGCGCGTGAGAGTGTCCGGGCTCCTTCCCGATCATGTTGCAGCAAATGAAACGCCATGCGCGAGGCAGATTTCACACCAACTCCGGGCAAGCGGCGCAGGGCCTGAACCAGCCCTTCCAGCGAATTGGAGTCCGTCACGCCGTCAGCCGGTCGGGCACGCCAGAGTTCGCCGGGCGCATCAGAAAGGAAACTTCATGCCGCCGGGCAGGCCCGGCATGCCGGCCGTGAGTTTGCCCATTTTTTCCTGAGAAGTCTCTTCCGCCTTGCGCACCGCTGCGTTGAACGCAGCCGCCACCAGGTCTTCCAGCATGTCCTTGTCGTCAGCCAGCAGACTGGGGTCAATGGTGACGCGGCGCACGTCGTGTTTGCAGGTCATCACCACTTTGACCAGACCGGCGCCTGATTCACCGGTGACTTCGATATTGCCCAGCTCGTCCTGGGCCTTCTTCATGTTGTCCTGCATCGCCTGGGCCTGCTTCATCAGGCCGGCGAGTTGTCCTTTGTTAAACATGTTGTTTATCCTTGCGTTCGGTTTTGAATATGTAATTGCGTGATCAAACGGATTTGATCGTTCCGGGTACGATTTTCCCCCCAAAATCCCGCATCATGGCCTGCACGAACGGGTCTTCGAAAATGATTCGCTCGGCGGCCAGCTGCTTCTCGGCGGCCAGCGCCGCGTTGCGTCGGGCCGGGCTGTCGGTAACACGGCCGATTTCAACCGCCAACCCGACCTCATGCCCTGCCGCGCGCAAAGCCTGCGACAGCCGCTCGCGGCTACCGCTCTGGTTCAGCGACTCGCGTTCCACCCGCAGCAACCATTGGTCGGTATCGCGGGCCACCAGTTGCGACTGCAAGGCCAGTTCCCGAACCAGCGCGGTAATCGCTTCCTCGGCAATTAGCTGCTGCACCGTGGCATGCCAGAAATCTCCCTCTTCGGTCGGAATCAGGGTAGCAGCGGCAGACTGGCCGGCCGCCACCTCTGAGCGTGAGTCCGCCTGCACCCGAACCGGTATTGCTACAGCTTTTGTAGCGTGTTGCGCATATTCGACGAGGGCTACAGCCTCTTTTTCCTCAAAATTTGGCGGGTTCTCGCGTGCTGGAGAACCAGCAAGCCCTGCCACGACGTGCAACACCTGCCCTGCGGGAGGACCGCTGGCCACAACAACTGAAGCAGGCTGGACCGGCTTTTCAGGCATCACCGGCCGCGAGGCCTCCACGGACGGTGGCGCCTTTGCAAGCGCCACATCCGGCAACCGGGTCTCAATCAGAGTTTTTTTTTCAGCCTTCGGCGTTGCCGCCATGCCGGGTTTGAACGCCAGCAGCCGCAACAGCACCATGGTCAGGGCGGCGTAGTCATCAGGCGCCAGCCCCAGCTCGCCACGTCCGTGCAGGCACAGGCTGTATAACAATTGCGTTTCATCGGCAGGCATGGTCTCTGCCAGCCGCGCAATCTGGGCAGCTTCAGGATCAGTCTCATCCACGGCAGCGGGTACCGCCTGCAGTACCGCCATGCGCTGCAGCACGGTGCTCATTTCCTCCAGCGTGGACGCTGCGCTCAGCCCATTCAGGCGCAACAGCTCGGAGGTTTCCACCACCGTCTTGCCGTCGCCTTGCGCCAGCGCCTCAATCAGCTGAAATACATACGAGCGGTCCACGCTGCCCAGCATCTGGCGCACTGTGGCTTCTTCCAGCGCACCCGCACCAAACGCAATCGCCTGATCGGTCAGCGATAGCGCATCGCGCATGGACCCTCGCGCCGCACGGGCCAATAGCCGCAAAGACTGTGCATCTGCGGTCACACCTTCGTCGGCGAGCACATGCATCAGGTGCTCGCGGATGGTCTCTGGCGCCATCGGGCGCAGATTGAACTGTAAACAACGTGAAAGAACCGTCACTGGGACTTTCTGTGGATCGGTGGTAGCCAGCACAAATTTCAGATAGTCCGGCGGCTCTTCCAGCGTCTTCAACATGGCGTTGAACGCCGTATTGGTGAGCATGTGCACCTCATCGATCATGAAGACCTTGAAGCGCCCCTGCACCGGTTTATAGACCGCCTGCTCCAGCAGAGCCTGCACCTCATCCACGCCCCGATTGGAAGCCGCATCGAGTTCGGTGTAATCCACAAACCGGCCCGAATCGATGTCCGTACACGCCTGGCACACCCCACACGGTTTGGCGGTGATGCCTCCCTGGCCATCGGCACCCAGACAGTTCAGCGACTTGGCCAGAATGCGCGACACCGACGTTTTGCCAACACCCCGGGTGCCGGTAAACAGGTATGCATGGTGCAGCCGCTGCGACGTCAGCGCATTTGTCAGCGCCCGGACCACGTGCTCCTGCCCCACCATGCCGGCAAAATCCTTCGGGCGATACTTTCTGGCGAGCACAAGATATGACATCTGGGGGATTCTAAGGTGCAGCCAATAGGGGTAGACTAAAAGATGCCGCGAGGCTTGTTCCGCCGCTTTGGTGGCAGATCATTCAATTTTGTTCACTTAACAGGAGATCGTTATGGCTGGAAAGTTTGAGATCAGCAAGTCCAAAAATGGAAAATTCATGTTCAATCTGAAAGCCGGGAACGGACAGGTGATCCTGACCAGCGAGATGTATGAGACCAAAGCCAGCGCGATCCAGGGCGTCGAGTCCTGCAAGAAAAACGGTGCTATGGATGAGCGCTTCGAGAAAGCCACCTCCAAATCCGGCCAGCCTTATTTCAATCTGAAGTCGTCAAACGGCCAGGTCATCGGGCGCAGCGAAATGTACTCCTCCGCGGCATCCATGGAAAACGGCATCGCCTCGGTCAAAACCAATGCAGTGGGCGCCAACCTGAAAGACCTCACTGAAGGTTGAACGCAGGGCCAAGCCTTACAATATCAACTGACGGGCCTTCCCGCATGGTGAAGCGGCCAACCGGGTCAGGTGGGGAACCAAGCAGCCCTAACTGTGGAGCCAGTGCCGGGGTCAAGGCTCGTCAACCTAATTTCTCGCAGTGAAACATCTCAACGGCTGGCAACGCATCTGGCTGGTTTTCACCGTCGCACTCGCCTTGTGGTGCCTGCTGTACATGCCGGTCAAGTCCTACGTTTATAGCGCGAGGGCCGATGCTGGATACCGGAAAAACCTGCAGGCTGATTTCAACAGCGGGAACTGCGATGCCTACATCAATGGTGCGCTGGAGCAGCTCAAAGAGCCGCCCTATTTTGAAGACGGGGGAACCTGCTGGTTCATTTTCAATACCCGGACCACCTACAAAATCCAGAAGACGCCGTTTACGAAGAACGATGCCGAGAACCACGAACTCTGGGAACGATTCAAAAGCATCGGCGGTGTATTCTTCACCGGCTTTCTGGTACTGCTAAGCTGCTCTGGCTTCATGTACCTGGCCGGGCTGGTTGTGGCAAGAATCCGGCACGGTATCGCCCACAAAACGTGAGCAACGCATCTAGCGCGTGAAGTAGCGTACCGCAACCACCAGCAAAGTACCGAGAACCATCAAGACTGCAATTTTTACCAATGAGACACCTGGCTCGGGGCGCGGTTTGGAGCGATTGCCGGCTATCGGCCCCAAACCTGATGGAATGGTGTTGATTGCTCCAAGCAGGGAAGGTATCGTGGTGTCGTTTTCCATTGTCGTCCTGATGTAGCCCGCTGGATCTTTGCCCGGGTGCCGCGAATTCTAATGACTTCCCCTGAAAGCTGCAGCAATCTTCAAGCGATTCCAGCCAAATATTTCAGGGCACCTTCCCCGGCCCGCTTGCCACTGGCCAGACAGGCCGTCAACAGATAGCCACCGGTTGGCGCTTCCCAATCCAGCATTTCACCGGCGCAAAAAACGCCCGGCAACGCATTCAGCATCAGGCCGTGGTCCATTGCCTCGAAAGGCACACCGCCTGCGCTGCTGATGGCTTCATCGATCGGACGGGTGGCCACCAGACGAATGGGCAGCGCCTTGATGGCCGCTGCCAGTTTGGGCGCATCCGCAACGTCGGCCTTGGACAGCAATTCGTAAAGGATTGCCGCCTTGATGCCGTCAATACCCAGCCGGCTTTTCAGGTGGCTCGACAGCGAGCGTGATCCGCGGGGGTGGGTCACCTCCGCCAGCACCCGCTCGGTCGAAAAATCGGGCAGCAGGTCCAGATCAAACGTGGCGGCGCCCTTCGCGGCGATCTCGTCGCGCAGCAGGCTGGATGCGGCATAGATCAGGCTGCCCTCCACGCCGGTGGCCGTGGCCACAAATTCTCCCCGGCGCTCGAACCGCTGGCCTTGCGAGTTCGTGAATTGAATGGCGACCGATTTGAAAGGCTGGCCCGCAAACCGGCTGGTGAAATGCCCGCTCCAGCCACCCGCCACATCAAAGCCACAGTTGGACGGCAGCAGCGGCGCCACCGCCACGCCTCGCACAGCCAGCAGCGGCACCCAGGCGCTGTCCGACCCCAGGCGCGCCCAGCTGCCGCCACCCAATGCCAGCACTACGGCGTCTGCCTGCGCCGTGACCTCGCCACCCGGCGTCTCAAACTTCAGCTGCGCACCCACTGCACCGTCAGACTGCCAGCCCGTCCACCGGTGCCGCATGTGAAAACGCACCGCTTGCCCGCCGACTGGATGGCGCAAGCGGTGCAGCCACGCACGAAGCAATGGCGCCGCTTTCATGTCCGTGGGGAACACGCGCCCCGACGTGCCGACAAAGGTCTCCACACCCAGCGTCTTCGCCCACTCACGAACCTGCGCGGCGCCAAAGGTGTTCAGCAGGGGCTCGATCTGCTCGCGCCGGGCGCCAAAACGGGTTACAAAAATATCGGCAGGTTCGGAATGGGTCAAGTTCAAACCACCCTTTCCGGCCAGCAAAAACTTGCGGCCCACGGAGGGCATGGCG
>ERZ795061.498-NODE-498-length-40224-cov-8.612263_pt1 | contig 40224 bp, 29 predicted proteins | sample MGYA00375145_ERZ795061 | MGnify/ENA primary metagenome ERZ795061 (study PRJEB30190, sample SAMN05720144) | anaerobic digester metagenome | isolation source: active sludge of municipal wastewater-treating anaerobic digesters | place: USA | collected 2014-12-22 ... | reverse complement strand
AGCGCGGGCAGGATTTGAACCTGCGACCTTTGGGTTATGAGCCCAACGAGCTACCTACTGCTCCACCGCGCGATCTGTCCGTCAAACTATAGCATACCCCGTAAGTGTCAACATATTTTTACCAAATACACGGCCTGGCATCTATAATATACAACCGGTGTTTTTCTTTTTCAAAATAAAAAGACTGAACGGTCGTGCAAAATCATCGCGTATCGCCCCGGCCGCGGCTCCGAAATGCCGTAAATAACGCATCATGGCACAGCGTAATAATATTAACATCATGGCTGAGGGCGAATAGTATGTATGAACCGCCGGGTTTCCGTCCGGCGCATTACCGGCAAGGAGGATTTTCTGATGAAAAAGCTGAACACGATCAAGGCCCTCGGCGCTGTCACGGTGCTGGCCCTCGGCCTTGTCCTCTCATGCGGGAGGGGTCCCGACCTGACAATGATTACTTTTTTCATGGGAAAGGCTGATGTGCTCCGAGAGGGGGCGTCCCTCAAGCCGGCGATAAAAATGCAGATCAACGACGGCGACGTGATCGCCACCGGCCCCGGCGCCTTTGTCCTGCTCCAGGTGGCCGAATCCACGGTCATCCGCATCATGGAGAACTCCACGGTGGAGATGAGAAAGCTCCTCAGCCCGAAGAACCGGGAGCTCATGGTGAAACAGGGAAAGGCCCTCTCGGCGGTGAAGAAGCTCGCCAGGGGCGAATCCTATTCGGTTAAGACGGCGACCATCACGGCATCCGTGCGCGGCACCGAATACAGCGTTTCCTCAGGGGATGGCGGGTCTGTCGTGGCGGTGCGGAAGGGGACCGTCGAGGTGACCGTTATCGGCACGGCGCAGCGAGAGTCCGTCGGCGAGGGGAAGGCCTTCGTGTTCACGACCACGGCGGTTACCCGGGCCATCTCCGCTGCGGAAGACAAGGAGCTGGAAATGATATCCGCCATACCGGTCATAACCGGCCTGGACGGAAAGACCGAGAAGGAGATACGCGGCATCATCGCGCCGCTCCTGGGCCGCGACGGCATGCCGGAGTCGACCCTGGAGGAGATGAGGGCGAAGTACGGCCGCACCGACACCGTGATGCTCTATGACGGCAGGGTGCTGACCGGCGTGATCCTGTCGCGCGGGCCGGTCTACACGATTCTGACCGCGGGCGGCGTCATAACAGTCCCGGAGAAAAAGATCAAAAATACCCGGGTGCAGTGAGGAAGCCGCGGCATTGTCCCCCGGGAAAAGCCTGATATAAACGTAAACCGAAGATAATTATAATGAATAGACATGCACGATTGGCCGCTGCCGTAACGGCAGCGGCGGTCATTGCCTGCGCCGCCGCCATGGAGGCCCGCGCCGAGGTCGTGTTTCTCCGCGACGGCCGCATCGTCGAGGGAAAGGTCCTGAACGAAACGCCCGCCGCAGTTACCGTGAGGAAGAGGGACGGGTCCCTGGCCGAGTTCGGGCGCGGCGCGGTTCTCCGCATATTATACACCGATGTGTACATGGGGAAGGTCTATATCCACAAGACGGACGGCAAGATGGTGGAGGCCTATGTCGTGGACGAGGACCGGGATTCGTACACGGTGCGGACCGACCTTAATTCGCCGAAGGAGATGGTCATCAAGAGGCAGGACGTTCTCTTCATGGTGCGAAAGAACCCCTCCGCCCTGAAAGAGAAGGTGGCACAGCGCCACGTGGACCTGTCCTGGCTCGCCCCCTTCAACCCGGTAAAGCATTACAGGGTCTATATCCGGCAGCGGGGAGGGGAATACCGCCTCGACGGCACAAGTTTCTTCGTTAAATACCGGGCGACGGGCCTGTCATGCAACACGGCCTATTCCGCCTACGTCACCGCCGTGGACCGGGACAACTACGAGTCCCTGCTCAGCAACGAGGTGCAGTTCACCACCCTCAAGGGCGAGCCGCTTCCGCCGGGAGGGGTGGCCATGAAGGTGGACCGGAAGGACAAAAAAAAGCCCCTTAACGCCCGCATCACCTGGGACAGGGCCCAGGACCCCTGCGGGGGCGCCATCACCAATTACCGGCTCTACCGAAGGGGAGCCGGCGGATATGCCCTGGCCGGCGCCACGCGGGACACCGCCTGGGACCTGAAGAACCTGGACCCCCTCGAAAAGCACCGCTTCGTAATCCGCTCCGTCGACGACCGGGGCATCGAATCGTCCAACAGCAGGGTCGTCTCGGCGGACCCGATGCCAGGGGCCCTCATCTCTGCCCGGGGCGGCTGCCTCGTCCCGCTGCGCGATTACGGCAGGCTCTACCGGTTCGGCTTCGGGGGCTCCCTGGCCGTGTACGGGAAGAACCTTGTCTCCCGGTGGGTCGATATCGGTGCCGAGTCGGGGTTCTATTATCTCTACGGGAAGGCCGGATACGTCAAGTCGGCCTGGCTGGTTCCCTTCATGGCCGCCCTGGGGTGCCGCGTGCCTTTTGCCGGGTGGATCTCCATAGGCCCCCGGGCGTCCTTCGGCGGCGTGTACGACCGCGTGAAATACGTGCCGGAGACCGCCGGGCCCGCGGTCATGTTCCTGGACCCGCCGGTGAAGGAGAAGGGCGCGGTGCAGATGATGTTCTCCCTGGGCGTAAACTGTTCCTTCACCGTGAAGGATATCGCCCTTCTGGAGGTCGGCGCCGACTACCGGGGCATCATCGAGAAGGGCGGCCTGATGGATTTCATGTCCTTTTACGCTGGCGCGGGGGCGACGTTTTAACGGGAGTGTGATGAAATGAACTCATATACATTCAGGGCGATAGTTATCGGTATGATGGCGGTGACGGTGCTGCTTGGGGCCGGGTGCGATGACCTGAACACGGGCCTGGTGAAGAGGGGGTACAGTTATCTGGTGCATAATCCGCTGCGGTGGACCAACCCGGCAGATAGATATGCGAACATTGATCCGGTTGATCCCATTCCAACCGATGCCATTGATCCGAAGGTGGCCATGAATGGCAAGGGCGACGCCATTATTATATGGCTGCAGAAGAATACAATCGGGACATTGAATGTCCATAAAACCGAATACCGCAACGGGGTATGGGACAGTCCAGTGAGTATCTATGACGGCGGCGCCGGACATGATGCAGGTGACCATACGGTAGCGATAGCTGACGATGGAACAGCTCTGATAGCATGGGTGCAATATCACATGACCCCTGGATATGATGTGGCATTATGGCAAATGTACAGAAATGGTTCCTGGGGCCCGCTTGGGGCTGTCACTTCAACACAAACAACAACTGTTGCTGCTGCGGTTCATGGTGCCGGCACCGCGTATATCGTCACGGCCAATAATATAGGCGGCCTTGATGTTATTTATAGGTCGGATATAACCGATGGCATAAACACGTACAATGAACAGATTAGTGACGGAACGAGTGGTACCTGGTCGTATAATCCGGCTGTGGCTGTTGACAGGCAGGGTAATGCGGTTATTGTATGGGCCCAGGGTTATGCATCAGAAAATCGTATTTACATGAGCGAATACCGGGGTGCATCATGGTCTGATCCGGGGACAATGGCTGACGGTCACATTGATTTAGATAATGATGATTTAACTAACTCTTACAGTCCGCAAGTGGCAATGAGTGACAGCGGGAGTGCGATAATTACCTGGAGGCAGGATGATAGCGCCGGGATGCCGCATATATTCTATAGCTTGTATAATAGTACCGGATGGGACCACCCTGCCAGTGCCGGCGACAACCGCCTTGATCAGGCCGGGCTGGGTGAATATGGCGGAACAGATCCCCAGGTGGCCATGGATTCAAAAGGCAATGCCGTCGCTGTTTGGACAAGGCAGATCGGCGGATGGTCCAAGATACAAAAAGCTGAATTACGAAATGGTACCTGGATTTTGCCGGGGTTGCTGGAGCATATAGATCCGGCCGGTACAGCGTCATCTAATCAGAGGGTGGCTATGGGCGGAGACGATGCGGTTATAGCATGGCGCCAGCTTTCCCTGGGCTGGTATCATATGTACAAGGCTGAGTGCCGTCATGGATCATGGCGCTATCCGAAAGACCTGCTCCTTGACAGGCTCGATCCGGAGGGAGCGACGGATGTGCGCACACTGAGTGCGGCAATGAATCCGGTCGGCGAAGCAATCATTGTATGGGACCAGATTTATAGTGCTCCCAATCGCCATGTATACAAAAGCGAATGCCGGCCTTACAGGGAGATACTGCCGTTTTTGTACTGATCCGGCTTACCCTCAATCCTTCAGGCACCGCACCGACAGGGCGTTCTTGTGCCACCAGGCGCCGCGGGTCACATAGTTGTCATCATAGCGCACGACGCGGCCATAGGCATCGGACCGGCCCTCGAAGCTGGCGTCCGTGGCAGTCCAGAAATAGCCCAGCTCCTCAAGGTTATGATACGAGTATATGACCTTTATCTGCGAGATATGCGATTTCCGTCATTTCCCAAGCGCTGAGTCGTTCATGGCTTATCTTGGACTGGTTCTCCGGGAGCATTCCAGCGGTGAGAAGCGTCATCAAAAGTCCATAACAAAGGCAGGGAATTCCCATCTCCGCAGGCTTCTGGTCGAATCAAGCTGGCATTACCGATATACTGCGGTACCCGGCAAGCTTCTGAGATCGCGCCAAGCAGGGCCAGGAACCGGAGGTCATCGCCTACTCGGGCAGGGCTTCGCGGAGACTTCAGAAAAAATTCTCACGCCTGACATCCAAAGGGAAAACCGGCCAGGTGGCGGTAACGGCTGTTGCCCGAGAATTATCGGGCTTTATATGGGGCTTGATGACCGATTCTATCGCTTAAGAATATTTATCAGTAAAAGGCTTTGACAATCAGGGAATCGGACATGAAGATGGATGGAGAAACAATGATAAGGGAGTATCCTCGTGATAACTATACGGCGGCAGGCTTGCCGATCCGTGACGATAGAGAGAGACAGCTCCTGACGGACCAATTGTCCTGCGGTATCCAATCCGCGTATATCAGTCTGGTCAATCGTCGATTTTGTGTATCTCTTTCCTTTAAATGCCCGATGCCTGATGGATAGTTGCACCGCAGGCGAGGGTCACATCATATCAGTTATCGGTAGTTATGGTGTGATTGCGCCAGATCTCTTCAACACCCTAGGAACCGGCATAGCTCGACCATGAGCTCGGCGTCCTGGAAGGGTTTTCTGATGAATCCGTCACATCCGGCTTTACGAGCCTGTTCCTCGTTTTCCACGAATGCAGACGCGGTCACCGCAATTATGGGGATTGACCGAAGGCCCTCGTCGACCTTTATTCGTCGAGTCGCCTCAAGGCCGTCCATGACCGGCATCTTCAGGTCCATGAGAATGAGGTCGGGCCGTCGTTCAAGGGCGACAGTAATGGCCTGCGCCCCGTCTGCAGCTTCCAGGACATCCAGATTGTGATGGTCAAGGTAGGCCCTGAGGAGCTTTCGGTTCAGCTCGATGTCGTCGACAACAAGAACGGTAGCCTTCCTTAATTGACCTGGGATGCTCATATTAGTCGTTGTCCCGACCCGTATCGGTTCCTGCCCGGCAGATATAATCTGCACGTCTGGAATCATGATGGTGAAGATGCTTCCCTTTCCCGCTTCACTTTCCATGGAGATGTTTCCGCCCATAAGCTCCACCAGCCGTTTGGTAATGGCAAGACCGAGCCCGGTTCCGCCATAGATGGCGTGATCCTGTCCCTTCTGCTGACTGAAAGAATCGAACACCGCTTCTTTATCCGAATCCTTAATGCCCATGCCGGTATCTGAAACGGAGAGAATGATGTCGGTTTTGTCCGATCCCGGCGCACGGGTGGATGATAGAAACAGCGCAATGCCTCCGGACGAGGTGAATTTCACCGCGTTTCCTACAAGATTGAAAAGCACCTGGCGTATGCGTATGCCGTCGAGCATCAACCGGGACGGCAGTCCGGGATCGCACCGGATGTCGAGGGATAGTTTTTTTTCTTCAATCTTAGCGGAAAATATCCGGCGTATTTCTTGGGCAATGTCCGCCAGGTCTACCGGCTGCGGCTTGACCTGGAGGCGTCCAGCCTCGATCTTGGACAGGTCCAGGATATCGTTGATGAGCCCGAGGAGGGCCTTGCCGCTGGTATCTATGGCCTCGAGGAATTCCCGCTGGCGCTGGTCGCTTATCCTAAGACGCAGCAGTTCGGTGAAGCCCAGGATTGAATTCATGGGCGTGCGGATCTCATGGCTCATGTTGGCCAGGAACTCGCTCTTGGCGCGGTTTGCGGCTTCCGCTGCCACGAGGGTCAGTCGAAGCTTGTACTCGCTCTCCTGGAGGGAACGGTTCCGTTCGTCCAGCTTGCGGTTGGCATCGATGACCTTGCCGCTTTCCCACTCAAGGTGAAGAAGAATGAAGCCCAACATGAAAAAGAAGACTGATGCAAAAAGGGCAATCATGGTCGCGGTCTGCATGGAGCTGGCGTTGAATATCTGGATGAATGATTCGGGAAAAACCGCTGCCAGTACGGCCCGGGAAAGAAACGTGACCATGGCGATTATGATGCACAGGTAGATGAGGTTAAGTGACCTGAAACGGTGCAGGGTGCGGATCCGAGCCAGGACCAGAGCAACGAGAATATGCTGGAGGCAGAAAATGGCGCCGAAAACTATAATACGCGCGTTCATGTCGTTGATCATGATGCTCGTAACCGCGACCGCCGGAATCGGGATGAGGATGAGAACCCAGTTGATCTTGAGCTTGAAAAACCTGCACAGCACCACGTTATCCAGCATGAACGCCGTGGCATAGGACAGGACGGAGCCGTGGTATGACAGGAAATCGGGAATCTTCCCGCGCGCTCCGATAAGGAGGCTTGCCGTCATCTGCAGTACGAGTATGACGGCAAGGATGCCTTCTCCCTTGCGGAAACTCCCTGCGAAGGTGTACAGCAGCGAAATCGACATTAAGCCGGTGAGAATGGTGATCAGGATGTAGATTGTTTTTATGTCAAGCACCATGAAAAATAACTCCGAGGCAATGCCCTGTCTAGATGGGTTCGCCGGTTTCGCGGTATTCTTTCGGCGTGAGGCTGGTGAATTCCTTGAACACCGTGTTAAAAACCGATTTTGACTTGAAACCTGCCAAGTGGCAAATCTCGATGATCTTCAGGTCGCGGTGTCGAGGGCTGGTCAGAAGCTGTTTTGCCTCGTTTACCCGGTACAAATTGATGAAGGTATAAAAGTTCATGTTCAGCTTTGTGTTCATCACCTGTGATATATGGTGAGGAGATATAGAAAGGTCGCGGGACATTTTCTGCAGGGTTAAGTCCTCATCGGTATAGGCCCGATATTTTTCCATGTAGTCGGTGATTTTCCGCGCGTAATCCTCGGCTGTTGCATCCGTCAGGTTCGATTTTTTATATTTCTCGTCTCCTTTCAGTTCCTCGATGGTACGGTATATGTCATAGGGGATGTTGTTGCGTACAACCGAGAGGAAACGGTCAATGGCCGTGTCGAAACGGTCATGGGCGATGGGTTTAAGGAGGTAGTCGACCGCTCCGATGTCGAAGGCCTTGACGGCGTATTGCTCATGGGCGGTGGTGAAAATGACATAGGGAATGTCGCCCAGTTGCTCCAAGAATTCAATGCCGGACATCCCCGGCATGGTGATGTCGAGAAGGATGAGGTCGATTTCAGTGTTTCCGGAGTCCCTCGTCTCTCTTATTATGTCCAGTGCTTCGCCCCCGCTTCCTGCCAGGGCTGTAAGTTCAAGCTCCGGTCGCATCTTGACCCATTCAGACATGAGTTCCCTCGACCATCGGTCGTCTTCAATGACAAGTACCCTGTATGTTCGCATGCCGGTCATGGTAATAATGATATTCTTTATCGTGCAATTATCATGGTCATGTATCCGATTAATGTCAATTTATTTCCTTGTTTAATTAACCGTCCGGGTAAGCGTGGCTGCCAAGCCGGCCTTTTTTCGATCCTGTAATGGCCCGATTGCCCAGGTCATTCAATAGACGCGGTAATCGCCGAAGAATTTAAAAAAAAGTTCTGCCCCATTGTCCCGGTCGACCGACTTCTTCAATTTGTGTATAATTAGTTAGTATATATAATGGAAAGAATATGAAAAATTCTTGATACATATAGAGGACAATCGTGAAACATGTACCTTTTTTTTTAATAATCATTCTTGTTGCCATGCCGGTTTTTTCACAAAACCCCGAAAAACAAAAGAACCCGGAACCCCGGACGCAGGCATTCAAGGTCACTTGGGTGGATTTTGCCTTCAACAACTATGTCCCGATTCCTGATACTCGCTTCGCCGATTTCTCAAAGATAAATTTTGGCGGATCCATTGGGGTCAACTTCATGGTGGCCAATGTACGGCCGCTCTGGCTTTTCATAAACCTCATGACCGATTATAACCTGAGCAACACGAAACGTATGGACAGGCTGATTGACATGGGCGCCAGCCTGGGACTCGGCTGGCGATTCAGCCTTGTCAAGGAGAGGTTTTACTTCACGCCGCGGGTCTCCTATGGCTACATGCTTCATTACTCCTACGGCAATTATTTCAACGACCAGCGAATTTACGTGATCGGTCTTAACAGCCTTAAAAAACGCAGTTTTTATTTTTCAGACCAGTACCTTGAATACGGACTTGAGTTCGCCGTGGATGTCACGCCACCTTCAGGAAGGACGAAATGCGAGCTGTTCTTGACGCCGGAATTCATCCATTTTATCGAGAAGCGACGCCAGGGACTGGAAGCAGGGTATAAAATCGGTTTCCGTATCAATGTCGAATCGGACGGCGCGGCCCCCGCTGCCATGGAGATTAAAGTGGCGCAGCCCACGATCCTGGCCGGCAGGGCTGTCGACGCCGAGACGGGCAGGGCGCTTCCGCTGGCTGCGGTAACCATTACCGGCGGTAAGGCCTCCAAAACGGACCCGGCACCCGGGGAGTATTTCGCATTCACCGTGGATCCCGAAAAGGATTATGTCCTGAACGCCGAGTTCGATGGTTATGAGCCGGCCGCGCGGGACATGAAGCGTGATGCCATCAATTCCGGAAAACGAAACCCTGCCGATATACTGATGAAATTGAGCAGGAAGTGGGGGATCTTCGGCCATGTCTTCGAGAAGGAAAGCAACGATCCCCTCGGCAATGTGGAAGTCCTCGTGACCGATGCCGCCGGAGGCAGGTCGGTCATGAATACGGACCGCAAGGGCGATTTCCGCATGGAGCTGAAACCAAACACCGATTACGAAGTCATGCTGAAAAAAAGAAGGTATTTCACCGTGCGCGGCTCCTTTTCCACCAAGGGGCGTATGCCCGGCTGGTTCGATGTGAAAAAATTCATGCGGACGGAGTTTCAGAAAGTCGTGGTGGGCGCAACGGTTGAGTTCGGCAGTATTCATTATGATTCGGGGAGCTGGTACATCCGGCCTGATGTCGTACCGGCCCTTGACAAGATCGTGCAGTTCCTCAGCGATAACCCGACCATCGTGGTGGAACTGGGGGCACATACCGACTCCATGGGCGATGCCGGCCAGAACATGGTCCTCTCGCAGAAGCGGGCCCAGAGCGCCGTCGATTATCTCATAAAGAAGGGGATCAAGACTGAAAGGATATCCGCTAGGGGCTACGGAGAAACGAAGATAAAGAACCGCTGTGTCAAGGGCGTCGCCTGCTCCGGGATGGAGCACCAGGAAAACCGGAGGACCGAGATCAAGGTCATGAAGATTACCCGGGAATAGTAAACTATGTATGATGCGAAGACATTATGTATAAAAAGGAACGGCTTATGAATACGATAAAGAGAATTTCGGTTATGTTTTTACAATTGGCAGTATCCGTGGTTGTAACGGCAGGATGCAGCGGCATGCTCGATGTTCCTACGAGGCTTCCCCTCCTGCAGAACCTGATGGCAGTCATGGGTTTGACTGGCAAACCAGGAATCACGGTGACATCGCCGACCGGCGCGTATTTTCTCAGGGAAATAACCGGCAGCACCCTGGACATCACCGTGGTCCTGAATACCAGGCCCACGGACAGCGTGAGCTTCACGACGGCCACCGCCATTGACGCGACCAACACGGGAGCCAATACCACCTATGCCGAAGGCGATCCGTCGACCTCGAGTCTGACCTTCACCTCTTCGAACTGGGACGTACCACAGACAATAACCGTAACTAGTATCGATGACTATGTGCTTGACGGCAACCAGAAGATAAATCTCCTGTTCGGCTCCGTGGTAAGCGGCGACAAGGGATACAACGGTATGGCAATCCCGTCGGTTCCCATTACCGTCCTCGATGATGAGTCCTACAGCATAACGGTTTCCCCTGAAACGCTTCAGACAACCGAGTCCTCGGGTTTCTCCCATACTGCAACTTTCTACGTGGCCCTGAGCACCCAGCCCCTCTTCGACGTGGTAATCCCCATGGTGACCAGTTCTGACCTGACCGAGGGGACGGTCGATACAAGCACCCTTACGTTTACGACCGCGAACTGGGACTTTCCCCAGGCCGTAACGGTTACCGGCGTCGATGACGGAATTGAAGACGGCAACCAGACTTATCCCATACAGCTCGCAGACAGCCAGAGTCTTGATGTTGGATATAACGGCCTGAATTTGAGCTCGGTATCAATCACCAATATTGACTCACAGGCTTCAATCACCGTTACCCCACTGACGATGAGCCTGGTGGAGGGCGGCGATAACGCAGAATGGGGTAATTACCAGGAAACTTTTTCTGTTGTTTTAAACGGAGCTCCTTCCGGCGACGTCACCATACCAGTTACAAGCGGTGATATTACCAGGGCCACCCTGGATAAGTCCAGCCTTACCTTCACCACCGGCAACTGGAGCACGCCGCAGGTAGTAACGGTAACGGCGGTCGACAATGCCCATTACGATGACCCGAGTATCCCCGTCATCATGGATCTCGGCATAGCTATCGGCGGCGGCTATGACGGCAAGGAACCGTCCGATGTCACGGTGTATATCGACGACGACGACGGCGCGGGAATCCGCGTGTCACGAATGAGCAGGGAGACCAGGGAGGCCGGACTCCAGAATGCCACCTTCAAAGTGAAACTTACCTCCGCGCCTGCAGCGGGTTCTACGGTGATCATACCTATCAACGACCAGTATGATATCAAGAATTATCACCACCATGAAGGTTTCATTGACAAGACGAGCCTGACCTTCAATGATTCCAACTGGTCCACGGAGCAGGTGGTCACGGTAACACCGGTGAAGGATTATGAAATGGATGGGGATGTCCAGTATATCATTGCCCTCCTGCCGGTAGTGAGCGGGGATGCCGCCTACAGCGGCAAGAAACCCCGTAACGTGACTGTCAACAACTTCAATGAGGACATTGCCGGATTCGTGGTCACGGCCAACAGCGCGACCACCACTATGGGATCCTCCGGGCAGAGCTTTAGCGGTTTTGCCACGGACGACATGGGGAACCTCGGATACCGGTATGCAACCTATGATATCAAGCTCAGGTCAAAGCCCCTGTCCGTTGTCACCCTGGTCATGACAAGCAGCAGCGTGAACAATGACGGGATGTTCAATGTGCCGTCGCTCACGTTTACCCCGACGAACTGGAACGTCGCGCAGACCGTGCGTATCACCGGGACATCGGACGGCACCAACGAGGGGAACCACAACTATACGGCGAGCTTTAACATCAGCACCAGCGATCTGGTGTACGGCAACGTGGCGGCCACGTACGTGGGCAAACCGTCCTTTACCGTAACCAGTTGCGACAATGATGGCACGAAAGACATTGTGGAATGCTCCTGTTCGGGGACCAATACGTCGAGCACGTCCGAATCCGGCGGCCAGGCCTTATTTTACCTGATAACGAAGGCGGCCCCCGGAACCGATATCAGCGTTAACTTCTCGGTAGATGACGTTACGGAGGGAATGCCACCCATCGACGGTACGGTCATCATAACCTCCGAAAATTACAACAAGCTTGATTCGTCCGGTTCAAACAGGGTTGTCATCACCGGAGTAGACGATGTTCTGTTTGATGGCACGATCACCTACCACCTTCTCCCGGGTCTTTCCACCGGTGGACTGACCTACCAGATACCCGGCAATTACACGATGTACAACTCGGACAACGAGACCCGCTACGTCACGTCGGTTGCCGGGCACACTTCAGAAGATATTACAACCGCCACTGTCAACGTGCGCCTGGGCGCCATGCCGTCCGATGATGTTACGATGGACGTGGCCTGTGCGGATGCCACGGAATGCCGCACCGTCAGTCCGACGACGCTGACGTTCACCACCGTTAACTGGAACACGAACCAGCAGGTTACCGTTACCGGAGAGGACGATTCAATAGCTGACGGAAACATTTCGAACAACATCGGCTTTACCGTTACCAGCACGGATACCGTGTTTAACGGTCACAATTTCAACGTGGCGGTGATAAATGACGACAACGAACCGCCGGCGAAAGCAATATGGGTCACATCGGTGGACCGCAACGGCGAAATGGCCCCTGGCGTGTCAACCGCGGATTCGTACTGCAACGGCAGCGACACTGCCAAGCCCACGGGCATTGGGACGGCAACTTACAAGGCTATGATAGTGGATGGATCATCCCGCGTGGCCACCACTACCGGTACCGATGACACAGGCCAGATTGACTGGGTCATCAAGCCGGGGTATTACTACTACCTGTGGAGCGGCGGATCAGGAAGCGACGCCACGTCACGTCTCTTTATAGCCGATGCATACGGCCTTATCCCGTTCCCGATGCTGCGGCCATTCGGCGCAACCGGCGGGTATTGGACCGGCATGAATTCAAACATGACCACGGCGTCAACATCCGGGGACAACTGCTCCAAGTGGACCCTTACCAACGGCGAGATGGATCCCTTCCCTGACCTATATGCTGAATATGGATCCAGCGACGCAACGGACACCACGTCCATAAGCTCCGGTACGGACACGTGCAGCGCGGTGAAAAGGATCATCTGCGTCCAGCAGTAGATATTACCCCGCCCATATTCTGAGAAAAACCAGGACCTTCATGCGCACCCGGGAGGTCCTGGTTTTTTTCTTGGGAATGTTGATATGTTATTCCAGGCGCCCATGGGTATGATTGATTGGCATAAGTATTTTTATCTTGACAATGAGTAAAAAAACATAGTGACATTGTTTTCCGGTGCCTGAAGACGACAGGCGCCGGATGTTTTCAGCGCAACAAATAATACCTACTGCACATCAAAGGAGGCCCCATGAAAAAACTGCTGGCCGCGTCAGCTGTCTTCCTGGTCACATTCTTCTCACTCATTATCCAGGACCAACAGGGCGCTGCCCAGGAGGGGGCCTTTGCCGCCTTTAACAACCTTGAAGTGAAGATCATCATGTCAAAATGGCAGGGCCTGTACCTGTCAACCGGACAGACATCCGATTGGATGAGGTCGCACCAGAACAGGAACAGGAACTATTCCTTTTTTCCCAACGGACGGCTGATGGTCTTCGTGGGCACCGACGATTACGACAGGATGTCGAAAGCCACCGGTTCCAGGACCTATCACCTTCTTCCCTTCAGGGAAAAGCGCGAGCCTTCCTACAGCCGGAAGGACGAGGCAACGGTTAAGGTTCTTCTGCCGAGCGGCTATACAGCATTGCTGTCTGTTGAAACCGGCGATCTTGTCGGGATCGACGGTTACAACGTGACTTCGGCGCCCCTGGCCCATTTCGATACCATGGTGAAAAACAGGGGCGGCGTCGAGATAGCGCCTCTCAAGGGCCAGCTCCTTGTAGATTACGGATGGCGCACCGGTGAAACGAGCAGCACCCAGCTCTGGAGCCCCTCGGTCATCCTTGACGGCAACGGTAACAGGTGCAATATAAAAAACAGCGACATTGCAATGCGTGATCCGAGGGATCCGGACGAGGTGATTTTCAAATTCAATAACAACGATGAGCTCGCCAAATTCCTGAAGGTAAAATGCCCGAAGCTTCTGTGGCGGTAAAACGGGGCGCTGTATCCCTGTCTCTTCCTCCCCTGACGGACATCGGCCGGCGGTGTTCCGAGGCGCCGGGTATATCCGTTATAATGACTTGACAACTTCATTGTTAATGATTAATTTTATTGCCGGGTAAAGAAGATATTCTGGAAAAGCAGGAGGCAAATATGAAGCATCGCGGCTGTCTCCCTTTTTTTCTTTTCTGTTTTATCTTGATTGTCGTGCCGCTGGCTCTATTATGCGGGTGCAGGAAGAAGGTCCCGGTTGCTATAATGACCAAGCTTGAATCCGGCTCCATAGTGGGATCGAGCGAGATAAATGCATCCAAGCTGTTTCTAGAAGATAATAACATCAATGATATTGAAATTGTTCCCCTTGATGACGGATGGAACCCCGCCAAGGCGGTAACGGCCTATAAGGAATTGAATAGGAGGGGGATCCGCCTTCTGATCACGAGCCACACCTCCATATGCGCAATTGCCCTTGATAAACTCATTAACCGGGACCATGTCCTGACATTTGTCACCGGGGCGACAACGGATACGCTTACCGATAAAAATGATTATATAATCAGGAACATTCAGGACGTGGAAAGCGAGCAGAAGAGCATAAGCGAGTATATTAATGGCCTTCCCGGGGCCGGCGTAATCATCATCCGTGACACTGACAACAATGCCTATACTGTTCCCGCTCTGGCATATTTCAAACGTCATTTGAAAAAGCAGATCAGCGGCGTTATTGAGATATCCATCAGCAGATTCAATATCGATGAAATCAGCAGGCTGGTCAGGAACAGGGACACCGGCATTGCCTATCTCCTGATCGGCGGATATAACATCGCGGCGGGGAATATAGCCCAGGCGATTTATAATATCAATCCCGGTGCCCGCATTGTTTTTACGCCCTGGATGAAGACGCCGACGTTGCTGGACACGCTGGGCGCTGCCGTTAACGTTTCGGTGATGCCTTCGCACTACCCTCGGCGCATGCCCGGGGGCGCGATTGACAGCTATTTCAAAAGGTTCAAGAAGCGGTTCGGATATTCTCCCACATATATAAGCCTGAACGTTTACACCGCGCTTGAAATACTGCATGACGCGGTTTCGGCCGGTCACACTGAACCGGATGATGTCAGGCGTTATGTCATGGCAAAAAAAAAGTTTAAGACAAGGTTCTGCACCGTGGAGTTCGATCAGGAGGGCGATATGAATGCTCCCCTGTATTTCATCACTGATCTCTCGAAGGAATTCTGACGCGATGCGTTCAATCCGTTTTACGTTTATTCTGCTTGAAGGGTTGACCCTGGGTGTTGTTCTGCTTTTCTCGCTCCTTCTGCTGGTTACGCTACAGGGCGGCATCAAGGACCGCTATATTGCAAGCCATGTCACGTCGATAGAGACCATCGAGGCCTTGCTGGATAACTATCTGGGCGACAACATGAAGGCTTTTCGGAGTTTCATGGGGATGCCAGACAAGGAGAGGGCAGGGGGTGTGATCCCGGTTTTCTCGGACATATATTACTGCAGCAATCAGCTGCAAATAGGAGCCATAATAACCAGGGAAGAGGGAAGCCATATATTCCAGGGATACGATCTCGGCAAGAGCAAGGTGGGTTCATTTCTGTCTAACATGGGGAATGGTTCGATGCATCATTCCCCATTGCTCCGGTCGCCGGAAAATGACGGGCTCAGCGTATATGTCGCCGCACGCACAGCTGACGGATATCTTGTCGGCAGGATCGGCATGGAGAAGTTCCGTGATTTCCTTGCCCGCATTGCCGGATACACCAACAGTATAATAACCCTGGCTACCAAGGACGGCTACGTATTGTTCAGCACCGATAGGGTCTTCAATGTAAACATGCTTCCCGGCCGGACAGGAGAGGAAATCGAAATTTCCGGCATGAAATATCTGTATACGCAGAAGAGGAGCGCATTACTGGATAACGATATTGCCATTTTCACTCCTCTCTCGGCGGTATATGACATCGTCAGGACGGTACAGTTGTCGATAATCGCGTTTATGACCGTTATTATTATTCTAATTGTAGCCAAGATCGTATGGCAGTCCCTGAAGATAATACGGCCCCTCGGCAGCCTGGGAACCTTGCTGGGTTCCTGGGAATTGAGCATGGTGGCAGAAAATGTGCCAAAGCAGTTCATTTCCTACGAGGAGATCTCGAGTCTGTATGATATTTTCCAAGCGAAATCAGTGCAGATCAGCAATGCCGTTGCGGCCCTGAGGGAAAGCGAGGAGAAATTCAGGACGACGCTCGCGGCCATGGATGACCATGTCTTTGTCTTTAGCGAGGAGGGTTTTTTTCTGCTGTGCCACACGCCCGGAAAAGCCGATGACAGCGCCTTTATCGGAGCTGAGGTCGGAAAGAACTTTTCTGACGTCATGGACGGGGACACTGCCGATAAATTCCGCGTTGCCTTTGACGCCTGCAGCCGGGGAGAGTCGTCCGAGTTCGATTTTTCCATCGAAAAGACTCTGGGCACCCGCTGGTATTCGGCCAGGGTGTCTCCGAACCGGATCAACCGGGCCTACCGCGGTTCAATCGCCGTTGTCAGGGACATAACCGAACGGAAAGAGGCAGAACAGAGGGCCCTGCTTGACCTGATGGAGAAAGACGTTCTCCTCAAGGAGATCCACCACCGCGTGAAAAACAACCTCAATATTATCACCAGCCTTCTTAACCTGCAGTCAAACCAGATCAGGGTGAAAGAGGAGGCGATCGAAGCGTTCAGGGAAAGCAGGAATCGCATATTCTCCATGGCCCTGGTCCACGAAAAGCTTTACCAGACAAGAAATTTCACCCGGGTCAATTTTAAGGAATACATTGAGACCATGACCAGGGAACTGGTCCTTGCCTATGCGGTAGGAGACAGCGTGTCGGTTGATTTAAATGTCGAAGAGGTTATGCTTGATATTAATAAAGCCATTCCCTGCGGACTGATACTGAACGAGCTGGTGTCGAATGCCCTCAAGCACGCCTTTGCTGAAAATATGGCCGGCCGGATTGCCATATCGCTGGTAACCGCCGAAGGTGGCAATCTGGAGCTGACCGTCAGGGATAACGGGAAAGGACTTCCCGCAGGATTTGAAATGGGATCGATCAAGTCACTAGGACTCCAGCTGGTGGATCTGCTCTCAAAACAGATCGGCGGATCGCTGACCTTTGAAAGCGATCGGGGGGCGTCATTTAAAATACTTTTCCCGGGCCAGCTATGACGAAAAAGAATGTTATGATAGTCGAGGATGAATCTATTATCGCCCTTGAACTGGCGATGATTGTGGAGAAGGCCGGTTATGCCGTCACCCGTGTTTCTCATACGGCAGAGGATGCGGTAAATTATGCGGCAACGGAAAGGCTGGATCTTGTCATAATGGACGTCCTCCTTGGAAAAAAGGGGAACGGTATTGATGCTGCGGAACGGATAAACGCTATATTCAGCGTTCCGGTTCTTTTTATTACCGGGAATCGAATGCTTATTAATGAAAAAGATATGAAAAACATCAGCAATTACATCGTCATGTCAAAACCTCCCTCCGAGTTCGATATCGTAAAAAACGTGAAATTGCTGATGGGGGATTGAATAAATAAATAAATACCGGGGTTCTTTCCTGGCCCCGGCATTTATTCTTTCACAGGTTGAAAATGTTCCGGATAATCACTGCTTGATGTTCTTGTTGCAGTGCTGGTTGCATACAGCGCGCATCAGCCCCTGCTGTTTTTTGCAGGCCTCAAGGCAATCCTTATGCTCCTTTTTCGCCTTCTCGGCTTCCTGCTTTTTGTCGTCGGTAATTTTCTTCTGGTCGTCGGCTTTCTTATGGCGCTCATCCTCGAGCTTCCAACGCTCACGCTCCATTTTCCAGCGTTCTTCTTCCAGCTTCTTGCGTTCGGCCTCCTGCTTTTTTAGGCGCTCCTCTTCCGCCTTCCTGTCCTGCTGCCGCTTTTCTTCCTTACGGCGCTCTTCTTCAAGCTTGCGCCGCTCTTCGTCGACCTTCCGGCGCTCCTCCTCGACTTTTTTCCGCTTTTCGTCGTCTATTTTCTTCTGGCGCTCCTGCTCCTCCCGTTTTTTCCGCTCTTCCTCGATTTTCCTGCGCTCGTCATCCTTGGCTTTTTTCATGCGTTCGTCTTCGAGCCTGCGGCGTTCATTTTCCAGCCTGCGGCGCTCCTCGTCATCCCTCTTTCGGCGCTCCTCCTCCATCTTGCGCAGCCTCTCCTGCTCCTGCTGGATCCGCCGCTCCTCGTCGAGCTTTTTCTGCCGTTCCCGTTCAAGCCTCATGCGCTCGTCCTCGAGTTTCCGTCGCTCCTCCTCGATTTTACGCTGGCGTTCCTCGTCGGCCCTCTTTTTCCTCTCTTCCTCCAGCCTCTTCTGGCGTTCCTCGTCGTCTTTTTTGCGCCGTTCTTCCTCTACTTTTCGCTTCCGGGCTTCCTCGTATCTCTCCCAGGTCCATTCGTTATAGGTTTTCCTGCAGTCGTTGGGGCAGGTCGCCCATTTCATCCCGATCGCACCGGAGCAGGCCCTGAGGCAGTCACGGTACTGGCGCTCCCGCTCCTCCTCGTACTGCCGGCGCTCCCGGTCCCGGCCCTTTCTCCGTTCCTCCTCTTCATGCCTGCGCCGATCTTCTTCGATCCTGCGCCGTTCCTCGTCGAGCTTTCTCTGCCGCTCTTCCTCGATCTTCCTCTGCCGTTCGCGCTCGAGCTCAAGCCGGCGCTCTTCTTCAAGCTTTTTCTGGCGCTCACGCTCCAGCCTCTGCCGCTCTTCCTCGAGCCTGCGGCGCTCATCTTCGATTTTTTTCAGGCGCTCTTCCTCGAGCCTCTTAAGGCGCTCCTCTTCTATGCGCTTCCGCTGTTCCTCTTCGAACTTTCTGCGGCGCTCCTCGTTGTACTTGTCCCAGTCCCAGTCATCGTTGATTTTGTTGCAGAGATTGTTGCAGGCGGCGCGCTCCTGGCCCGTCTTGCCCATGCAGGACGCGATGCATGCCTGGTGGCGGCGGTTCCGCTCTTCCTCATGCTTTCTGCGCTTTTCTTCCTCGTCTCTCCTCCAGCGCTCCTCCTCGAGCCGGCGCTGTTCCTCTTCATACCTGCGCCGCTCCTCCTCGAACTTTCTCCGGCGCTCCTCCTCGAGCCGGCGCTGACGTTCCTGCTCCTCCCGCCAGCGACGCTCTTCCTCGATCTTCTTCTGGCGCTCGCGTTCGATCCTGAGGCGCTCCTGTTCAAGCCTGCGGAGCTCTTCTTCCCGGTCCCTGCCGCGGTGGTCGTCATCGGGCACGACAATAAGCGCGCCGCATGAGAGGCTGCACAGTATAAGAAAAGAAATGAATATTCTGCCCAGCATGTAGATCCTCCTGGTTATTTAAAATATCCGTAGTATGACAGATAATCTTATGATTTGGTTCTTATAATTAATTATTACTTAAAATTAAATGTCAATTAAAATACAATCTTTTTAACAGCATGATGTCATGCGCACGGTAGCGGCATGCAAGGTTGGGCACCAGGGAATAACCGGAAAGTGAAGAATAATTGACGGTAAGATGCGGGAGGAAAACTTGACTTTGCCGGCTTTGTAATTTATAATATTAATCACTATTCCCCCAATGTTTGTATGGCATGATGTTCCTTCCCTCGGCGGGAGAAATGACGTTACCCGCAGGTGTAATTAGTGTGCGCTGATTGCAATTACCTGCCGGCACATCCGATGCGTAATCATGAAAACGTAAAGATGTTACGACCGGTTATACCGGATAACGATACAATCTATAATTAATTCAAGGAGGCAGAATGAAATCTTCCGGGTTTAATGTCATCTGCATTGTTGGCATCCTTGTTTCTTTCATGGCCGGCTGCATCGCCTGGGAGCCGGGCTGGAAGCAGGCTCAAGCTCCGGCTGTCAAGGGCGATGTGAAGGCCCTTATAGGCAAAGCGAAAAAGCTTGAGTCTGAGGCTGATTCCAGGGAAAAACTGAGCCAGCTTATAACTGCGCTGGAAGACGTGCTGAAAGCCGATCCTCGGAACCAGCAGGCGCTTCAGGATCTCGGGTCATACTGCTATCTGATGGGATACGGGTACGGCAATGACAAGGGTGAAAAAGTGGAGAATTATCGAAAGGCTCTCCAGTATTGTGAGCGATCCATGTACAGGGACCCCGATTTCAAGGCGCTGGTGGATAAGGGCGAAGAAGTCTGGAACGCATGCAGGGTGCTCAAGAAAGATAACATGCGGGCAATATATTTCTATTACATGGCTGCCGGTAACTGGTGGGTTGAATGTCTGGGCCCGTTAGAAAAAATGGTCAGCTTTTTCTGGATCGGTAGGGGAAAGAAACTCCTGGAGTATATGACCGCAATTGACCCGCAGTGGGGTTACGGCAGGGTGTACTTCGCCTGGGCCTGCCTTTATACCGTAAGCCCCGGCTTTCTGGGCGGGGATATGAAAAAAGCTGATGAATACTTCAACAAGGCCTTGGCCCTCGGCCCCCATATGAATGTTTTTTATGGGACCCGGGCCCGCTATTACCAGGTGAAAATGAAAGACCGTAAAGCTTTTTCCGGGGACCTGCACCATGCCCTGGCAATTGATCCGCGTAAAATGGATGAGTATCCTTGGGCGGTGTGGTATCATGTCAAGTCTGTCGAGATGCTGAAGGATATTGACACATATTTTGAATAATCCGGCAGAATCGCCGCGGGCGGGGCCTGCGCGGCCCGCCCGCGGATTTCCCCGCCGTATATTATTTCATTCATATCTTCCCGTAAAATATTTATTGACTGCCAGCCGCGGAGGAGCCATCCTCCCTCTATCACATTGCGCGGCGAAGGATAATCATGTCCGGTAATCCCTTGAAATATTTCAGGAACCATAAGGTGGGGCTGGCCCTGGGCAGCGGCGGCGCCAAGGGGCTTGCCCATATAGCCGTTATTGAGTTCCTGCAATCCATGGAGATCCCCATTGACTTCATCGCCGGGTCCAGCATCGGCGCGGTGATCGGCGCCCTCCACGGCACCGGATCAATGGGCAGGTTCAAGGAAGATATCATGAAGTTCACCTTCCGCGAAATGATCGGGTACATGGACCCGATGGTGCCGCGGTCGGGGATCATCCAGGGGAAGGGCTTTGTCAGGTTCATGGAGCGGTACATTCCCCGCGACGCGAATATCGAGGACCTGAAAACGCCTCTCGCGGTCCTGGCGACAGACTACAGCACCGGCATGTCAGTCATATTCCGGAAGGGAAACATCCTGGAGGCCCTTCGGGCGAGCGTGTCCATCCCCGGCGTCCTGGTCCCGGTCAGGTACGGGAAGACCATCCTGGTGGACGGCGGCGTGGCGAACCCGCTGCCGATCAACATCGTGCGGAGCATGGGGGCCGGGATCACCATAGCGGTAAATCTCCATCCCCGCCTGAAAAAGCGGGGCCTCAGGCATTTTGCCGCCGTGCCCGATGAAGGGGCGCAGCTGACGGATGATGCCCGGGTCCTCCTGCCGGCAGGGGAGGGGCTGTCCCCGGGAAGCACCGGAACCAGGTGGCTTGCCTGGATAGAACAGTGGCTTAAGTCCGGCAAGGACAGGGGCCGGGACAAGATGCCCAACATCCTCGAGATCATGGCCGGGTCGGTGGACATCATGGAATATGTCAACACGGCCCTTCTCCTGAGGTACAACGCGCCGACGGTGCTGATCGAGCCGGACGTCATCGATGTCCAGACCCTCGATTTCGTAGACGCGAAAAAGATAATCAACGAAGGGTACCTTGCCTGCGTCCGCGCGGAAAAGATACTGAACCGGAGGGTAAAGGCCTGGGTGTGATGCCGGATGTCGCCGACCGGGATTCATTGCTGCTTTTGCGATAATCATATGGCAAGAAAGAAAGAAGACATTGCGGCGCGCTATAACGAGCTGTGCGATCTCATCCTGAGATACAACCGCCATTATTACGAGCTGAGCGCTCCCCTGGTGGATGACGCGGAATACGACCGCCTCATGGCCGAGCTTGCCGATATCGAATCGAAGCACCCGGAGCTCCGGCGGGAGGACTCTCCCGCGGCAAAGGTGGGCGGCTTCGCGTCCGCGACCTTTTCGGAAGTGCCCCACGATCCCCCCATGCTTTCCCTGGGCAACATATTTACCGAGGAAGAGCTGGCTGATTTTGATACCCGGTGCAGGAAAGCTTCGGGGGATGGCCTGCTCTATTCCATGGAGCTGAAATACGACGGCCTCGCGGTGGAGGTGGTCTACGAGAAGGGCAGGCTCAAGCAGGGTTCCACGAGGGGGAACGGCGAGGTGGGGGAGGATGTGACGCGGAACCTGGCGACCATCCGCGCCGTGCCCCACGCCCTTACCGGCGCGGCGCCCGAATACCTGTCGGTCCGCGGCGAAGTCTTCATGCGCCACGGCGAGTTTGAGCGCCTCAACCGGGCCCGCGCCGAAAAGGACGAGCCGGCCTTCGCCAACCCTCGGAACGCGGCCTCGGGCAGCCTCCGCCAGCTTGACCCGTCCGTAACGGCGGAGCGGAGCCTGGACGCGGTGTTCTACGCCGTGGGCAGGGTCTCCGATGACCTCCCCATGCCCGACCAGCGGGCCCTCTTTGAAACACTTCCCACCCTGGGAATACCGGTAAGCCCCCAGGCAGCCGTCGGCTCCCTGGAAGAGATACGGGAATATTACAGCCACTGGCTTGAGAACCGCCATACCCTTGATTTCGACATCGACGGCATTGTGATCAAGGTAAACGATTTCGCCCTGCGCGGGCGCATGGGCGTCACCAGCAAGGCCCCCCGCTGGTCCGTGGCGTGGAAGTTCCCCGCGCGTGAAGCGGTCACCGGCCTCGAGTCGGTCGACTTCCAGGTGGGGCGCACCGGCATCATCACGCCGGTTGCGAACCTTCATCCGATAAATATAGGCGGCGTCATCGTGAAGCGGGCCACCCTTCACAACTTCAAGGAAGTGGAGCGGCTGGACGTGCGCATCGGGGACAAGATCAAGATCATCCGCGCCGGGGACGTCATCCCCAAGGTCATAGAGGTGGTGCGCCATGACGGCGCGGCGCGGGGGGATGAAATCCTGCCGCCGAAGCAATGCCCGTCGTGCGGCGAGGAGCTCCGGCAGGAGGACATCTACCTCCGCTGCGTCAATCCCTCCTGCGAATCAAAGCGCCTGGAGGCCCTCAAATTCTTCGTGTCCAAGGACGGCATGGATATCGAGTTTTTCGGGCCGGAGCTGGTGGCGCGCCTGTACGAGGCCGGCCGCCTCAGCACCATAGCGGATTTCTACAAGATCACGAAGGACGCCCTCATGGGGCTGGAACGGATGGGTGACAAGCTCGCCGACAAGGTGATCGAATCGATAAACGCCCGGCGCCGGGTGCCCCTGTCGCGGTTCCTCCAGAGCCTCGGCATCAGGAACGTGGGCGGCCACGTCGCGTCGGTGATCGCGGCGCAGGTGAGGAGCCTTGACCGCCTTTACGGGATGACCAGGGACGAACTGATGGAGATCCGCGAAGTGGGGCCCGGCGTGGCCGAATCGGTGTACGGCTATTTCCAGGACGGGAAGAACCGCGACCTGGTCGAGGACATGCTCGCCTCGGGCCTGGTGGTCGAAGAGGAAGAGGCCGTCGCCCCGGCTGACAATCCCGTAAACGGAAAGACCTTTGTCGTGACCGGGACCCTGACGCGCTACAGCCGCCAGGAGGCGGAGGAGATGATCAGGAAGCTGGGCGGCCGCGCCGCCGGCTCCGTGAGCGGTAAGACCGATTACCTGCTGGCCGGGGAGTCCCCCGGCTCCAAGCTCGACAAGGCCCGCGCCCTCGGAGTTAAAGTGATAAGCGAAGTCGAATTCATAACCATGATAGGTAAAGGCCCCGATGAATAGGATTATCGAATTCTTTAAAAGGAATTATTACCTGCTGACGTCGCTCCTCATGTACCTGTCCTTTCCCACGTACGACATCTGGTTCATGAAGGGCTTCCCCTTCTTTGCCTGGATCGCCATGGTGCCCCTGTTCCTGTACGTGCGGGACAAAAAGGTTAAAGATATATACATAACATCCTTCATCACCGGCCTGCTGGGCCATTTTCTCGCCTTCGAGTGGATCGGCAACTTCGGCGCCGCGGCGCCGGGAGGGTACGCGGTCATCGTGGGGTTCCTGATGCCGGCCCTGACAGTTTTTTTCTCGATAAAGATCACCGTGGCGGAGGTCCTCTCCCGGCGCTTCGAAGGGCTCCGGTTTCTCATCTATCCCTCGGTGTGGGTCTTTGTTGACTGGATCGAGTCGATAGGCTATATAGCCTATCCGCTTCCCTACTGGGGGTACACGCAGTACCCGCTGACCTCCTTTATCCAGATGGCGTCCGTAACCGGCATCATGGGCGTCACCTTTGCCATCATGCTCTTCAATTACCTGGCCGCCGAATTCGTGAGGGCCTGGGGCTTCAGGAAAATAGCGGCCGCGGAGCTGCTTCGCATGAAGGAGGCGAAGATGATCGCCGCCGCGGTCATTGTTCTCATCGTTGTGACCATAGCGGGGGCGGTCAGCCTGGCCGTGCATGACCGCCCGCTGAAGCGGGGGCTCCGCGTGGCCATGGTTCAGTCGTGCATCTCGCCGTGGGAAAACTGGTTCGAGAACCGGTACCGCTACCTCGAGGACCTTAAGCGGTACACGGCCGCCGCCATGGTTGAACGGCCCGACCTTCTTGTCTGGTCGGAATCGGCCACCCTGGAGACCATAGCCTACGATTTCGAGCGGGGATCCCTGAACGATTTCGAGAAGGAGGTCCTTGCCGTTGCCCAGACCTACGAGACGCCGCTCCTGACCGGGGAGATCGGCGTGAAGGAGGAGTATACCGGCCTTGTCCTGAGGAGGTCGCCGCAGAACAACGCGGTGCTGATCGACCGCTACGGCCAGGTCGTAAAGACCTATTCCAAGATACACCTGGTCCCCTTCGGGGAATGGTTTCCCTACGAAAAATGGCTGGCCTTCGTCAAGCGCATTACGGAGAGCTTCGGCGGATCGAGCTTTGTCCCGGGAGATAAACCGGTGCTTTTCGATATCCTGGGACGGAAGTTCGGCGTCCTGGTCTGCTACGAGGGGATCTTTCACCGCCTCTGCCGGGACTACCGCAGCCTGGGCGCGGAGTTCTACATTAACATCACCAATGACGGCTGGACCGATACCTTCAGGGGACACATGCAGCACTTCTCCGCGTCCATATTCAGGGCGGTGGAAAACGGCATATGGTACCTCAGGGCGGGCAACACGGGATACACCGTCTTCATAGATCCCTACGGCAGGATCAGGAAATCCTTCCCGATCATAACCAAGGGTTATCTCGCCGGCGATATCGATTTTTCCATGAACCACTGGACCGTGTATTCGGTCATCGGCGACCTGTTCCTGTATATTGCCATGGGATTTGTGATTGGTATCGCCTCCGTCTTCGGATTCGAGAAGATAAAGGCAAGGTTTGGGAAGAAATAATTATACAGGCACCGATAACTATCGGTTCATCACCCTATCCTGAAGCACCGCATGGATATTGTCCCGTGCTGGAACCCCTCGTGGGTGAAGGTGATATCTTCGTCCTGTTCCTGGAGACCCAGGGTGTAGAGCATGGGGAGGTAGTGGTCGCCGCCGTACGGCGCGGCCATGGTCATGTTCATGCCAAGGTCGTGGTAGCTGATCAGCTTTCCGTGATTTCCCTCAATGAGCAGTGACTTGATCTTTTCATCGATCTCGACCGCCCAGTCGAAGGGTTCGGCCTCCATATCGTAGTCCATCTGGCGGAGGTTGTGGACGATGTTGCCGCTGCCGATGATCAGAACCCCCTCCCGGCGCAGGGGGGCCAGCCGCCTCCCCATATCATAGTGGTATCGCGGCTCCATGGCGTCGCAGAGGCTCATCTCGAAGACCGGTATGTCCGCGTCCGGGTACATGTGCTTCAGGACCGCCCAGGATGCGTGGTCGAGGCCCCACTCCATGGAGCAGTTGACCATGTACTTCGTCACCCGGGTAACATTCTCGGCGTCCCCGGGCGCGCCTGGGCAGGGGTACCGCACCTGGTAGAGCTCCGGGGGGAACCCGATAAAATCGTACAATTGCTCGGGGTTTTTCATGCAGGTGACCAGGGTGGCCTTGGCGGGCCAGTGCGCGGAAATCACCATGATCGATTTCGGCCGGGGGAGCTCCCGGCCGAGTTTCGCGAGGCTCTGCGTGAATTCGTTGTCCATGAGGATGTTCATCGGCGAGCCGTGGCCGATGAAGAGGGCCGGCATCTTTTTCATGTGTTTAACATGGCGGACCCGGGAGGGATGTCAAGGAAATTAAGGAGAGGCGGCATTGTTGCAGGGGCGCCTCTCCGTCATCTGTTTCTTCTAACAGTTTCCTGAAATACTCCATCCATGGAGTTTTTCAGGGCCGGTTTTACGAAGTGAATTCGTAAAACCTCACGTTTTTCTCGGCTGATGCCTCAAAAAACGGCGATACATCCATGTGTCGATTAGCAGTTTGCTGTTTTTCAGCAAACTGCTAATCGCAGTTGGTGAACCGGACTTCGCCTTTGATTCTGCTTTTTTTCGCGCCGATGCTCACCGCGCAGTCCATTGACAGGAACCCGTCGGCATGATGAAAATCGTCGGGTGTCATGACATTGGTCAACCTGACATCCCCGGATAGAGCGGAGCATCTGCTTCTGTCAATGAGAAGCGCCTGGCAGGTGCCGTCTTTTTTGCAAGTGGAAGGGATGGCGACGGTGATTAAAAGCTGGTTCCGCATATCCCTGGATATTTTCACCCACACATTCGGGTCTTTTTTTGCGTAGAGCGCCGCTCCGACGATTCTTTCGCGGTCTCCGGTCATGCATTTGTCCGGGGCCAGGGTCCAGGCGCCCAGGGCGTCTCCTGTGGATTCTATTGTTCCCTGGATCTTGGTGCATGAAACAAAAGCCGCGATCAATGGCGGCAGCAACAGCAATGCTTTGTTCTTTATGCGGTAGCTCCCTGTTGCTGTATCAGGTTTATTTTCTTTCCACTTGTTGTGTGTTCCTTTGGTTTTCAATAGTCCATCTCCGTCATTGAGTCATTCCCGTGCCTGTTGTCATGGCAGTTACGGCTGATACGCAAGCCTGCCTGACCCGCTCAGCGGGCTCCGGCGCTATATTCGGTTGCGAGAATCGTGATAACCGCCCGCGCCACCGCAGCTCCGCCACGGTCAGTGATTTCCACCGTTATGGGAATATATTCCGGATACGGCCCCTCCGTTCCCATGCTGCCTTCGGCGCGCAGGGTGCCCCTCGCTTTTTTCATGTACCGTATCTCCATCTCCGCGGGAATCCAGCGAAGCCGGGGCGGAATCGTGACATCCGCCAGGAGTCCCATGGTCGTTTCACACAGGTTGCACAGAGCGGCGGCATGCACGGTGCGCAGGTGGTTGCGCGCCTTCCTGCGGTCCTTCATGATAACGGCGCAATGCCCGGGACGCAATTCCTCGACACGGGCGCCGATGGTTGATGTATAGGGGGCGTAGAAGCCGACCATGAAGCTGTACAGGCGCTTTCCCAGGGGGAAGCGCGACATTTTTTGATACACGCGCAATGTTCTGCTTCGGTCGCGCTGCGCGGGACGGGAGAAGAATGCCATGGTGCCACCTTTGAATGATGAGATCGTGCAGAGAAGTGTGTATCATGGCTGTTTCTGGCGGTCAAATCATTTTCCGGGACTGGTTCAACGGCGCGTCCAGCGGTACATCATTATTCCATAATATGAAAAATATAATATCCATAACCATTGGGCGTAAGCAGATACGGCAATTCCCCGATGGTCGGGAAAATGGTCCCTCCGATAATGTCAATAGGAACGCAATTAGCTGCGAACTGGAGATCTATTTCGACAGGCTGTGCCGATGGTGACAGGTTGAATACACAGAGGATTCTTATATCATCCTGCCTTATTGTATACACCAGGATTTTTTTATTGTCAGGATAGAGGAATTCAATTTTACCGGTGCCGAATACCGGAAACGTTTTCCTGATATGGATGAGGTTTTTCAGCCAGTTAAAAAGAGAATATGAATTATTCTTGTCCTCTTCGACGTTGACCGAATTGTAGTTGTATACCGGATCGGTTATCACCGGGGCGTATAACCGGGAAGGCTGGGCCTCGGAAAAGCCGGCGTTTTTATTGTCATTCCAATGCATCGGCGTGCGAACGCCGTTCCTGTCGCCAAGATAGATATTATCCCCCATGCCGATTTCATCGCCATAATAGATAACGGGAGTGCCGGGAAGTGTTAATAATATCGCATATAATAACTCTATTTTTTTCCTGTCATTGCCCAGAAGAGGGGCCAGGCGCCGCCGGATTCCCCTGTTAATGCGCATTTGTTTATCTTCGGCGTACGCGTGAAACATATAGTCACGTTCTTCATCGGTGACCATTTCCAGGGTCATTTCATCGTGATTCCGGAGGAACATGGCCCACTGGCATGTTTCGGGAATCTGCGGCAACCGTTTCATTATGTCAACAATGGGACCATGATGCTCGAGTTTCAAAGCCATGAAAAGGCGCGGCATGAGGGGGAAATTGAAAGCCATGTGGAATTCATCGCCGCTTCCGAAGTATTCAACAAGATCTTCCGGCCATTGGTTTGCTTCGGCAAGTAATACCGCGCCGGGATAATCCCGCTCGATGATAGCCCTTATCTCTTTAATAAAAAGGTGTGTTTCCGGAAGGTTTTCGCAATTGGTACTCTCTTTTTCAAAAAGATACGGCACGGCATCGACACGAAAACCGTCAAGGCCCATATCCAGCCAGAACCTGATAACACGTATCATTTCTTCGCGCACTTTGGGATTGTCGTAATTGAGGTCGGGCTGGTGGTAAAAGAAGCGGTGCCAGTAGTACAGCCCGTTTTCCCTGCAATAGGCCCAGTTGGACGTTTCAATATCTGAAAAGATAATGCAGGCTTCCCGATACCTGTCAGGGTTATCTGACCATACGTAGTAATCGAAATAGGGCGATGCGGGCCCCTTTTTCGCCTCGAGGAACCAATGATGCTGGTCCGATGTGTGATTGAGGACCAGTTCTCCAAGGACTTTCAGACCCCTGCTATGCGCTTCATACAGGAGGTTGCGGAAGTCCTCAATGGTGCCGTATTCCGGATTTACGCCGTAGTAGTCCATGATGTCATACCCGTCATCCCTTCCGGGAGACGGGTAGGTGGGCATGAGCCACAGGCAGTCGATTCCGAGATCAACAAGATAATCAAGGCGCGATATCAGGCCGCGGAAGTCTCCCCTGCCGTCCCGGTTGCTGTCCTGGAATCCGCGGACGTACAATTCGTATATGACCGCGTTCTTGTACCACGGGAAATTTTTATTTATCTCGCCAGGCATCAATGTGCCTTCCCGAATTCGCCGAGCAACTGTCGCACCATTCCCGGCCTGGTTATATAGTATTTTGCCTTTGATGGACCGAAGCCGACCTTGACGCTGAAACCGTTATCCGGAAGCGCTGAGAAGAGGTCTTCGTCGGTTACATCATCGCCGATTGCCAGCGTAAAATCATACTCTTTGGCCGATAACATGAAGCTGGCAATTTTGCCCTTGTTGATCTCCAGGCTTTTTATCTCAAGGACCTTGTTCCCTTCCATTATGCCGAGATTATGGTTGGCTATCATGTGCAAAAGGTTCCCCTTCAGTTCCATGGCCCGGATGGAGGCCAATTCCGCGTCGGCGCGACGGTAATGCCATGCCAGGGAGAACTCTTTTTCCTCAATGAAGGTTCTGGGGGTCCGGTCGCAATAGGATTCCAGAATAGGCCTGATCTCATTTTTCCACTGCGTGTCCAGGTTCGCAATCGTCTTCCACTCGCCGCCGTTGAGTTTTATCCAGGCTCCATGCTCGGCTATCAGGGACAGGCGCATGCCGCTGAAATGCCGCTCCAGAAATTCAAAGTTTCGGCCGCTGATGATGGCGACGGTATTCTTTATGTCAGAGGTCAGTTCAGATAAAATTGAAAGCAGTTCTGGATCCGGCACGGCCATGTCAGGCTTATCGGAAAAAGCAACAAGGGTCCCGTCATAATCGAGAAGCAATAGCCGGGATCTACTGCCGCGATATGCATCAAGCAGTGAGTGCAGATTGTTGCTATTGATGCTTTTTGCTTTATATGCCTCTTCGATTATCTTCATGTTTGATAATTTCTCGATAAAAGATGAAGACCATTGGATCACGTCATTCCTCTGCAGTCTGCGCTGCATGATCTGCATGCGACGATGCTTTTCATCTTCAGGCATGGACAGTGCCGTGGCAATCGCATCGGCGACTTCCTCCTTGTTGTTGGGGTTGACGATCAGCGCTTCACCCAGCTCTTCGGAAACGCCGGCCATCTCGCTGAGGATCAGAACGCCGTCGTTATTGATGCGTGCGGCAACGTATTCCTTGGCCACCAGATTCATGCCGTCGCGGAGCGGGGTGACAAGGCAGACGTCCGAACAGTGATAGAGGGTCATGATCATCTCAAAGGGGAGCGACCGGTAGAGATATTGTATCGGCGACCAGCTGAGGGTATTGTATTTCCCGTTGATCCTGCCGACATGCTCGTTGATGGTTTTCCTGAGCTTGATATAGGTGTCGACCTGTGTCCGCGATGGCACGGTTACGATTATCATCTGGACCTTGCCGTGGTATTCAGGGTATTTTTCGAGAAAGCGCTCGAAGGAATTGAGGCGCTCTATGATCCCCTTGGTGAAATCAAGCCGGTCCATTGAAAGTATCAATTTTTTGCCGGTCATGCTATCCTTGAAGCCGGTTATTTCCCTCACGATTTTCTTGTTGTGCATGTAATCAGAATACCGTTGATAATCGATGCCCATGGGGAACGTATCGCACTTGACCGTGCGGTTTTCAACATTCATCTGCCCCATGGAATGATCAATCCCGATAAGGCGCTGGACGCTGCTTAAAAAATGACGGACATATCCGAATGTATGGAATCCGATCAGGTCGCTTCCCATGAGGCCGGTAAGTATCTCCTTCCGCCATGGCAGCAGACGAAAAACCTCATATGAAGGGAAGGGAATATGAAGGAAAAAACCGATTGTCGCATCGGGGATATTCTGCCTGATGATACCCGGCAGCAGCATGAGATGGTAGTCATGAACCCAGACAATGTCACCCGGTTCATAGAGGTTTTTCAATGTGCTGTAAAACTTACTATTTACCTCAACGTAGGCCTTCCATGTTTCTTCATTGAAACTTGTGAAATAGGGGAAATAGTGGAACAGCGGCCAGATTGTCTTGTTCGCAAATCCATTATAATACAGTTCGATATCCTGATCAGTCAGGGGCACTGGATATGCTTTATATTTATCGATAAGGACATTGCGGATTTGGTCTGATTTATCCTGGGCAATACTTTCTATGGGAATACCGGAATAGCCGGCCCAGAGGCAGGAATATGTTTTCGATAATGACGACATGCCGGTAGCGAGACCCCCGACGCTTGGACTGAAGGCAGGTTCGCCGTTCTTTTTTATTTCGACCGTAACCGGAAGCCGGTTGGCTGCTAATATTATTTTTGACATTTTTTTACCTTACCACCTTTAGGCTGATTCTGTTTTTTCCTGCCTTTTTTGAGTGATACATGCATGTATCTGCCATATGCATCATCTCACCGGTGTTCATCGTGAAAGCATAAAATGTCACAATGCCAAAGCTGAAAGTAACGGGAAAAGCATGAGCTTCCATTGACATGAGCAATTCGTGTTGGACCTTTTTAATAAAAATTTTCGCTTGATTCTCGCTTGTTTCAACAAGCAGGAAGGCAAATTCGTCACCGCCAAGACGGGCGATAAAATCTGTGGAACGAATATTACTCGTTATGATAGAAGAGATTGTTGTCAGAATTTTATCCCCAGCCCGGTGACCGAGATTATCATTGATAGCCTTGAAATTGTCCACATCCATGTAGACAATGGTGAGCGGGTGGTTGTACCTGTCGCTGCGCTGGATTTCATCTGTAAGTATTTCCTCGAAATGTCTTCTATTTGATATCCTCGTTAAAAAATCAATCCGCGCTTTTTCTCTTTCTACTTTAAAGTAATGAAGAACTGAAGAAATGATGATGAAAAAGCCGAGGCGTACGATTGAATTCCATGCAACAATGGTAAAAGGAATTTCATGTTTATGTGAAAGAATAGCTGCAATGAACCACATCACTGAGGCCAAAATTGAAAATAGAATTCCAATCTTGATTCCGGCATACCATGTGACAAGGATAACCGGTAAAACGTAAAATATCGAAAAGCTTATCCGGTAATCGATAAGAGAATCTATAAAACCAAATAGCAAAACAAGGACGAATCCCATTGCGGTGAAATGGATTTTTGGCTTATTGAATCTCCTGCTGTTGATAGTTTGATTCATTGCAAACATATTGCTGAAAAGTGACCCGCTTAATTTATTTAACATTTTGGTAAAAAAGAAAAAGGGGACGTTTATCGGAGTAGACACATATTGTCTATATGCTAATTTATTGACCAGGTAATTATAAAGCAAATATAATTTTTATTATAAATAAAAAAATTTAATATATATTTAATTATTAATGAATTTTATATAACTTCCGGGATCTCTTCCTTGTTGTTAAACATGATATGCTGTTTGATGCCGCCTTTTTCTTCCTGATGGTTGCCCAATCAAAAAAGAGAACGACAGAGGTTTGTGGCCGTTGAATCAATACTTCTCACGGGCATCTTAAATCTGAACCGCTTGTCATGGCCAAGGCCTCTTTCTTTTTGAAGTCGCGATAATTATATGTTCAAACCGGGTTTTTCAGGAAACTGTTACATTTTGATGGTCTTCCTCCACCATGCGGTTTCGGTTTTATGCTCTTAGTCTCTTTAACATGATTAATTAAATCATCCAGACCTGTCCTGCTTATTTGAAATCATCTTATTTTTTCAGCTTTACTCAATCCTTCTTTTTTATAGGCGTCAATTATGCGTTTTCTTGAGTCATTTGAAAATGCCATTGCAATGTTTTCTCTTTGACGCGTTGGCATTTTCAGATATTCATCAATAAATTATTAGCCTTCATTTTGCCTATGCACTTGTCATTTGGTGAAATGCTCTAATAATCTATAAGTGCTGTGAAACATGCCCCCTCAGGGGAACAGGGGGGCATGAAAAAACGATTTTGCCTGGCTCGTGATAATGGATTGATGAAAACTTACCTGGCCTATCCCGGGAAATGCCCGGCAAGGTCCTCCAGGGTGTCCCGTGACCTGATCAGGACGTCGTCGCCATCCGTTGTGATGAGCACCTCGGCCGGCCGCAGGCGGCAGTTATAGTTCGACGCCATGACCATGCCGTAGGCCCCGGCGTCAAGCACCCCGAGGATGTCCCCTTCCATCAGGGGGGGAAGGAGGCGGTCCTTCGCGAGGATATCCCCGGTCTCGCAGATGTTGCCAACGACGGTCACCGGCACCTTCGGCTCTTCGGCCCGGGGCTCCCCGGCGTAGACCTCGATATCATGGTGTGCGTCGTACATGGCGCGGCGGATCAGGACGTTGAAACCGATGTCCGTGCCCGCATAGGTTCTGCCGGCATTGACCTTCAGGGCGTGGACCCTCCCTAGAAGAACGCCGCATTCGGCAACGGTGTAGCGCCCGGGCTCGATCTTCATCAGTATCCGCCTGCCGGTTTTATTCACCCAGCGTTCGATCGTTTCCTGCAGCCGTCTCCCGAAGAGGGGGAGGTCGAGCCTCTTTTCGCCTCCCTCCTTGTGATAGGGGATGCCGAAGCCTCCGCCGAAATCGACGAACTCGATCTCCGGGAACTCTTCGGCAAAGGAGAGCAGAAACGACGCTGCCTCCAGGTACTCGTCGCCGGACATGAAAAGGGAGCCGATGTGCTGGTTCAGTCCGGCGAGGCGGAGGCCGTGCTCCCGGAGCGCGGCGCGGAGGTCCCCGGCGAAGGCGGGATCCACGCCGAACTTCGTATTTGTTCCGGCTGTAACGACCTTTTCGTGGTGGCCGGCCCCGATGCCGGGGTTTATCCGCACCGCGACCCGGCCGCCGGGGTTCAGCCTGCCGTGGCGCTCCAGCTGGGAAATGGAGTCGACGCTCACCAGCACGCCGGCCTCGACGGCATAGCGGATCTCCTCGTCGGATACATTGTTGCAGATGAAAAGGATGTCCTCGGGCCTGAACCCGGCCTTCATCTCGAGGTATATTTCGCCGGGCGACATGGCGTCCACTGAAAGGCCTTCCTCGCGGATGATCTTCAATATAGAGGGGTTCGTGTTCGCCTTGGCCGAATAGTTCACGCCGAAATTCGTATAGCCGATGAGGCCCATCAGCTCCCGGCAGCGCTCCCTGAGGATTCTCTCGCTGTACACGTACAGTGGGGTCCCGTATTTTTCAGCGAGTGAGCGGGGCGATGTCTTTCCGAAAAAGGACTGTTCACGGGTCCAAATATCGTGGATGTAGGCAAAATTGTCATTATTCATCACGGGCCTACCGGATAATTCGTTCTGGTTTCCCAGTTTGCTGCCTGATCTTGGATGGTGGTGGACATTATTACATCTGAATGTCTATGGCAAGAAGAAAACATAATTATAACAAATCATTCTTCGCGTGGAAGAAAAAATGTCTCTCGCGGAGACGCAGATACGCGGAGAAGAAAAAAATAGCCGTGATTATGATTTATAAAAAATCATATCGTATGCTGCCCGTTAGCTAAACCAAAAAAACACTCTGCGCCTCTGCGAGAGGTGTTTTATTGGGATAATTCAAGTTTTTCTGTTCCCCGGCATCAGGTTTTTTTTAATTCCGGCAAAGGCCGGAAAAATACTTTGATTTTTCAGAATTTTCGCTACATTTTATAACAAGGTCATGCGGCTCTGCTTGCGACGATGGATATAAATAGATAACATAGGGAGGATGCCATGGATGTAAAAGAAGCAATTGAAACCAGGCGTGCTTACCGTGCCCTCGGCCCGGTTGAAGTGACCGATGATATGATCCAGGAGCTGGCCAGGGCGGCGCAACTCATGCCGTCCTGCTTCAATAACCAGCCATGGCGCTTCGTCTTTGCCAGGTCAAGGGATGCCCTGGCGAAGGTGCATGCGTGCATGAACAAGGGAAACGAGTGGACCTTCAAGGCCTCGGTCATTATCGCCGCCTTCGCGAAAAAGGAAAACGACTGCCTGATCAAGGAACGGGAATATTATCTTTTTGACCTGGGCTTGGCCGTCGCAGCCCTCATGCTGCGGGCCACGGAGCTCGGCCTGGTGGCGCACCCGATCGCGGGCTTTAATCCCGACAGGGTCAGGGAGGCCCTCGATATCCCCGAGGGGAACATGGTCATAACCCTCATCAATGTGGGCGTCAAGTCAGACGACACGAGCTTGCTTACCGAGTGGCAGCTGGGCCAGGAGCCGCGGAGGCCTCCGCGGCTCCCCCTGGAGAGCATCTACAGCATTGACGCGTATGACGAGAAAATGAACGCGAAGCCGGAGCGGTGACCCGGAACCCCCCGGTCCGCGGCAGATGCCGCGGGGGCCGAGATAGCCTGGCGGCCCGCCATTCTGAGACCGGTCCAAAATAAATATTTTACTTGCCTTATTGGGATGCGCTCTATATTTGTATCCACCATGTTTTTGCCGGCGAAATATCCCCGGAGACTTCGGATCATTTAATACATGTTCAGTTATTTTGAATACATATTCATTTTCCTGCCGCCGGTGCTCGCGGTCTATTTCCTGCTCAACCACCGCGGCTTCACCAGGGCGGGCCAGATATTTCTCCTGGCCGCCAGCCTCTGCTTTTACGGCCTGTGGAACCTGGTTTACCTGCCGCTCCTGCTTCTCTCCATCGTGGCGAACTTCGGCATAGGGAGGGTCCTGTCTGACCCGCCGGCATCGCTTGGAGCAATACCGAAAAAGGCCGTGGTCGCCTCGGGCATATGCTTCAATGTAGCGCTGCTGGGCTACTTCAAGTACAGCGACTTCTTTATCCAGAATATTAACGCCATGACCGGCTCGGACATCGGCCTCCTGAAGATTGCCGCGCCCCTGGGGATCAGCTATTATACGTTCCTGCAGGTTGCTTTCCTGGTCGACACTTACCGGGGCAGGCTGGGTCGGAACGACTTTATTCCTTACGCGCTGTTCGTTTCCTTTTTCCCCAAGATCAGCCAGGGTCCCATCGCGCTCCAGGGTGAGATGGTTCCCCAGTTCGCGGACCGGGCGAAGGCCCTGTTTAACTCTGAAAATTTCGCCCGGGGCATGCTACTCGTGGCCATCGGGCTGTTCAAGAAGCTGGTCATTGCCGACAACCTGGGCGTCTGGGCGTCTCAGGGCTATGACCACGCCCAGGTGCTCCCCTTGTTCGAGGCGTGGTTCACCATGCTCGCCTACTGCTTCCAGCTGTATTTCGACTTCTGCGGATACACCGACATGGCCATCGGCGTCGGCTACATGTTCAACATACGCGTTCCCGACAATTTTCTTTCGCCCTACAAGTCTCTCAACTACCAGGAGCTGTGGCGCCGCTGGCACATAACCCTGGGCCGCTTCCTGAGAGAGTACATTTATATTCCCCTGGGAGGCAACCGGCACGGCGAGATCAGGACATACCTGAACCTCCTGATAACGTTCCTGGTCGGCGGCCTGTGGCACGGCGCGGCGTGGACCTTCGTCCTCTGGGGGGCGATGAACGGCGTGGGCCTCATGGTGCACCGGCTCTGGAAGAAGACGGGCATCCGCATGCACTGGTTTATCGCCTGGTTTCTCACCTTCATGTATTGGAACATCACCGTGGTCATGTGGCGGGCCACCAGTTACCGGGAGGCGATTAAAATCTACCGCGGCCTCATCGGCCTTGACGGCGTGATGCTCCCGGCGGGCTGGGCGAAGTTCGGCTTCCTGAAGTCGCTGGGGGTAACCTTCGGCCCGTGGCTCGCGAACCTGGGGGGAGAGAAGCAGTCCTATTATATATACCTGATCATTGCCGCCGCGGCCCTGACCTTCTTCGCGAAGAATTCGATCGAGATGTCGGAGCGGCTTAAGCCGAACATGCGCTGGGCCCTGTTCACCGCCCTGCTGCTGGGCATAAGCATTATCCACCTGACGCAGGTGAGCCAATTTATTTACGCTAACTTTTAATGACAATGAATACCGCATTTAACAAATGGATAATCAAGGCCCTGCTGCTTTCCCTCGTGATACCGGGGATCGTCGCCGGCATCAACGGCTTCATGGACCCCCTCTGGTACTGCAATACGTCCCACCGGTTCAACCAGAAGCAGGAGGACTTCAACGAGCGGCAGCAGAAAACGAATTTCATCACCTTCCATGATTTCGATTACGACGGTCTCATCATCGGCAGCAGCACCAGCACCAGCATGAACCAGCACCATTTCAAGGGGATCAGGGTGTATAACTACGCCATCAACGCCCTCCAGCCGCTAGAGTACGTTCCATACATCAGGTATGCACGGGAGCATAACGGGAAGGGCTTCAAGTATATCTTCGTAGGCCTTGATTTTCTCCTGGCCGGCAAGCTGCCGCCTCCGCCCTTTGACCCCGAAAAGATCTTCGCTGATACGAACAAGCCCCTGTACCGTATCAAGACACTTATAAGCCTGGACACGCTCATGTTTTCCAGGAAAACCTTCATGAACTACCTGTACAAGCGCCATATCTACTATGACAGGGACAATGTGAAGCATACGCTGACTCTGCGTCCCGAAGAGCTCCGTGCCAATATAGCCACACTGATGAAGCATTTCGAAAAATCGCCCTTTCCCTATTCCTTTAATAATTACAAGTACAGCAGTAACAGCCGTGATATATTGCAGTCGATCCGCGACGACAACCCCGGGGCGGTCATCGTTCCTTTTACCACCCCCGTCATAGACGATTTCATGGTTAAGATGGTACGGAACAATCTCCTGGACGACTACGAGCGGTGGATCAGGGACATCGTGGCTGTCAACGGCGTGTGCTACAACTTCATGTATCCCAACACCATGTCGGCGGACCCGCTGAAATACTTCCATGACCCCAACCACACCTATCCCTTCGTGGCGGACATGATGATCGATACCATGTACAACAAGAAGGTGGAGCACGACACCGAGTTCTGCATCTATATCACCAGGCGGAACCTCGAGGAAAAGATCCTTTTGCTCCGGCGGCTCTTCAGGGAGCTTGAGGCAAGGTCGAAATAGGCGCGACGTCCATGTCTGACGCCTGCGGGCCTCCCCCAACAGAGAGAGTGCAGGAAAATCAATCCGGGGGTGGCGATGTTCCCGAAATACCGCAGATCACACGACTCGATGAAACGGCTGTACAACTGGTTTCATAATTACTACGGCAGCATTGAAAAAAGCCTCGGCCCGAAACTGGACAAAATAATCAATGGCTCCATGGGCGGCCTTCCCGGTGCCAAAAACAAGACCGCGCTTGAATACGCCTGCGGATCAGGATTGCTCTCCCTGAAGCTGGCAAGGCTCTTCGGTAGCGTGGAGGGACGCGATTTATCCGAGGGTATGATCGGCCGCGCGCGGGGCAGGGCCGCGGAAGAGGGCGCCGGCAATGCGACGTTTCGTATCGGCAATATCCTCGCGCCGGATGAGGAAGCGGATTCGTACGATTATGTCTTTGTATCTTTCGCCCTGCACCTGTTTTCGCCTGAAACGGAAATCAAGATCCTGAAACAATTGCTCCGGATAGCCAGGGAGGCGGTGATGATTATCGACCACGGAAGAAAATGGAGCATTGCCACCGCGATAGTAGAATGGCTGGAAGGAGGCTATTATGACGTCTTCATCAGGCAGGATTTCGGGCAGTTCGCGAAAACGATCGGCGCGGCCCGGTTCAGTGAAGAGGAGATTGAGGACTGTTCCGTCTTGATGTTCTGGAAACAATAGCGTTTTCATGAACGGTATGCCGACGCGCCCCGGAGGCGGGCGGGAGGGCGGAGCCCCCGCGGGGAGGTCGGGCCCTAATAAAAGAATTTCGGAAATTCCTGGAATTTGGTATATGGCATGCTCTTGGCCTGTCCCGGTGCATCAGTTGCATTTCCTGGTTTTATTCAAAGGACCCCGGTGTGGATATACAGCTGAATTTGATAAGTATGTATATAAGACTGTCTGGCGGGCGATTGCAGTAATTTATAAATAATTTTTGAAATTATTACGCCGCGGGTACTCTATAAATACATCAATTTGCCGCCCGGGAGGTGCATGAAAAAGATCGTTCTGGCATTTGAATGGACCTATCCGTATCAATGTGTGACGCCGCCGGATCCCACCGGGTGCGGAAAAGAAATAGTTGATGACAGGTATTGCGAATAAAAGACATAGACCAGCTCGAATTTCTTGTCCATGGAGGTTTGTATGAGTTTCTTAAAGAAGACCCTGCTTTCGGCGGCGCTGGCCGCAATCTGGATAAGCATGTTTGAATTCGTGAGAAACCAGCTGCTGTTTGCGTCCTAATGGAGCGAACATTATAAAGGCCTGGGGCTTGTGTTCCCGTCAGAGCCGGTCAACAGGGCTGTCCGGGGTATCTGGTCACTGATGTTCGCGGTGGCGATATTCTTCATCGGGAGGAACTATACGCTTGCGCAGACGTTCCTCCTTTCGTGGTTTATCGGCTTTGTGCTGATGCGGGTTGTTATCGGTAACCTTGGCGTTCTGCCCCCGATGATCCTCATCTGCGCTGTTCCCCTGAGCCTGCTGGAGACATTTCTCGCATCATTGATTATTAAAAAGATGCAGTGATATTCATTCCGGTTCAGTGTCTTCAAGATCGCCTCTGGTGCGCATTGGAAATCCCATGGATGATTACATTATAACAACAATGCTTCCTGATCACTACGATGATGTATATCGGCTCTGGCAGACCCATGAAGGGATCGGCTTGAGCAGCGCTGATTCCAGGGAAAGCATTACAGGATTCCTGGAGAGAAACAGGGGTTTGTCTTTTGTCGCAACACTCAATGATGGAATTATTGGCACGATCCTCGGCGGGCATGATGGAAGAAGGGGTTTTGTGTATCATCTGATCGTTGATTCCAGGTATCGATCAAGGGGGATTGGCAGGGCATTGGTCGTGAGCTGCCTGGAAAGCTTCAAGCGGATCGGTATAAAAAAATCCCATGTGTTTGTTTTTAAGGTCAATGAAAAGGGTATCGGCTTCTGGAAAAAAATGGGCTACCAATTAAGGGATGATCTTTT
>ERZ795061.482-NODE-482-length-40879-cov-8.420488_pt1 | contig 40879 bp, 43 predicted proteins | sample MGYA00375145_ERZ795061 | MGnify/ENA primary metagenome ERZ795061 (study PRJEB30190, sample SAMN05720144) | anaerobic digester metagenome | isolation source: active sludge of municipal wastewater-treating anaerobic digesters | place: USA | collected 2014-12-22 ... | reverse complement strand
TATTTCATAGTTGACTCCTTATTATTTTAGGCGACAACTATGTTGACACAAGGGGTTGGCGGGAGGGAAAACAACGCATTTGTTCCCTATTATCAATGGTGGGTTAAAAAATTCGATTCCAGCGGCGTTGAGGACACGGCCCGCTGGAATAAAATAGCAAGCCGCTATATGGCCGACAGCACCGCGTATTGCGTAGTCGTTGATCCTGAAGGAAACATTTATGTTGTCGGAGATGACGCAAACGATTGGGCCATTAAGAAATACCGCGGCTACGGGATATAACCGGCTGCTCCGGGAATAACCGCGCCTGGAAATTACCGACGTGATTTTTCCGGGCGCTGTATTCCGGCATTATTATTTTTTATAGAAGATATCAGACCGGTTGCAAAACTTAATAATTATCTAACTGTGCCTCCGCCGCCTTCGGCGGCGGAGGCACAGTTCAGTAATTTTAAGAAGTTAAGCGGTAAGTCTATTTATTTATTGTCTTATAATTTCAACATCAGGAGATATAATTGCGATGAAAAAAGCAGGATTGTTTGTCGCCATGACGGTTATGGCCGTGTTGCTGGCCGCCTGTTCCGGCATGAAATTGCTGAAGGACGATGTCAGCAGTGAGTATATCAGCAAGAACTATGACGGCGCGACCATTGATTTCGCCGGTATCGACGGGTACATGTTCAATTATTTCAAGGAGAATTTCCGCAGGGTCGTCACTGACGATGGCCTGATATCCAATGCGCAGAAAAAAGCCATATTGAAACGGATCGAAGGGTCTGAGTACGAACCGGATCGTTATTATACCTTTTTTATCCGCACCCATGAGCCCTATCTGGATGAGAAATTGCGCTTTACCTTCAGCATAACCGATGCGGGAAACCGGCAGCTCCTGGAGGATGTCTTTCTGCTTGATGAAAAGAACGTCATCATCGGCACGCGCATGGTCGGCGGTAATGAGTTCCACCAGTATATATGGCTCATAAAAGCCAAAAAACCGTTGAATGAAGCCCATGTCAAAGGCGTGGACGCCCCGATAATCCTGAAAATAACGTTCCCCAACGGGTCGTCAAGGACGTATTCGATGCTTGATAGATTAAAGAAAAAATAGTCACGTCAGAGCAGATATACACGAATCGGGAGAACTGTCATGAAACATTTTCGGTCAATTCAGATCCTTGCACTGCTGCCGGCGGCGCTGGCCCTGCTGGTATCTGTCGGGTGCCAGCGCAACCTCAGGCTCATGAGCGACCGGGTCACTCCGGCATACATCGAATCCCAGTACAAGTATGCGACCATCTATTGCTGGGAGCTCGACTACGGGTACCTGGAAAATTACCGGGAGATTACGCGCCGCGGAATTATTGAAAGCAGGATCATCCCGGAGGCGGAAAAGAAGAAGCTCCTGAAAAAGCTTGAAGCCTTCGCCTATGAAAATAACCGGTTTTACTGTTTCCAGATCAAGGCGTGGGAGCCATACCTGGATGAAAAAATCCAATTCAGGTTCATGGCCAGGGACGGTCAAAACAGGAATGTGCTGGAAGACGTCTTTCCCGCCCAGATAAAAACGAGGTATTATTTCCGGTACGGGGGGTCCTATGATACCTGGGATTACCTGTGGCTGATAAAAACGGCGAAGCCCATTGTTTCGAAAAATTTCAGCAAAGATGAAAGGCCGGTCCTCCTGACGGTCGTGTTTCCCGGCGGCATGGAGCGGGTCTATTACCTGCTGAAAAAATGAGCCGGGTCCCGGTTATTCCGTAATCAGCATCCTGAAGAGCTGTCTGGTGTAATAATACACCTTGCACTTTGCTTTGCCGTCGGCGGTTTTCATCACGTAATAGAGCACCTTGGTCTTGTCGCTGTTGAATGAATAGATGTAGAAATTCTTGTCCTGCTGGACCAGGGGCTGGCCGAACTGGCCGGTCAGATTTCCCAGGATATCCTTTTCGGTTTTCAGTTCCACGGATTTCCAGTCTTCCATAATGGTGTAGAGCTTGTCGTTGACGAAGAGGTAGTCGATGACGGGCTGGGATTTCACCCGCAGGACGATGATCTTGTCCACGAGCTTGTTGTCGATGGCGGTGATGTAGTTCAGTATCTTGTTCTTGTACTTGGGCCGGTCCTTGGGCGAGAACTGCTGGGACTCCTTGTCCGACGGCAGGGTCTTCTTTACCTTCACCAGCTGGGTGCCCCATTCGTACTGCAGGGGCGCGCCCAGCGCCGTTCCGGATAAGAACAGCGCCAGGGTTATGACGGCAAAGGCCGCGCGGAAGTATGGTCCTTTCTTTTTCATCGTGTCCTTGCTTTTCTTGGAATTTACAGCAAATATAGCCGGCAGAACATAATTTGTCAATGAAATATAATTGGCGAACATATCAAAAGCTATTTAACCCGTGATCTATTAATTATTTGAAATATTTATGAGGGTATATTAGTTTTGTATATGGATAGGGCAGGGTATGACGCGCCGCTTGTCCGGTGCGCCGAGATGGATTATTCAGCACAAATGACGGATGAATGCCCGGTTGCATCAGGGGAGACCGTCTTTTCATTCCGGTTAAATTTTAGTGGGGGTGCAATGACATGAAAAAAACAGTGTGCGCTGGTCTGTTGATGGTGATGCTGGGCGTCACCGCCGTGTATGCCGCCTCGTCATCGGACATACAGGGTCTCATCATCAATACCACCGGGCCGGCAATAGAAGTGAAAAAAGGCCGGAAAGAATTTCTCCTCTACTGGACGGATAACACTAGGGTCTTCAGGGAGGGCCAGGCAGCGGACCGCGCGGCGGTGGAAATCTGCCAGAAGGTCAGGGCAAGTTACGCCGTCAGGGACGGCAGGAAAGAGCTGGTCAGCCTGGATATCCTCAAGGAAAGTTACTGCAGGAAATAAATGGCCCGGAACATTCACCTGATAGGCATCTGCGGCGTCGCCATGGGAACCCTTGCGCAGATGCTCCATGACCGGGGATGTGCCGTGTCCGGATCGGACCAGAACATCTACCCCCCCATGAGCGACATCCTGAAAAAGAGCGGCATGAAGCTCTACAGCGGCTTCAGCGCCGATAATGTGTCCGGCGCGGACCTGGTCATCATCGGCAATGCCGTGAGCCGGGGCAATCCCGAGGCGGAGCGGGTCCTGAATGACCGGATCCCCTATTTGTCAATGGCCCAGGCGCTTTACAATTTCTTCCTCCATGACCGCGAGGTCATCGCCGTGGCCGGGACCCACGGCAAGAGCACCACCACGGCCCTCCTGGCGCACCTCCTGGTGTCCGCCGGCGCCGACCCATCCTTTTTCGTGGGCGGGGTCACCCGCAATTATGATTCCAACTACCGCCTGGGGGGCGGGAACTACTTCATCATCGAGGGGGACGAGTATGACTCCGCCTTCTTCGAGAAGGTCCCCAAGTTCGTGTATTACCGGCCGGGGCACCTGGTCCTCACCTCCCTGGAATTCGACCACGCCGACATCTACCGGGACCTGGGGGAAATCGAGACCTGGTTCCGGCGCCTGGTGAATATGATCCCCTCCAACGGCAACATCGTGTATTCATCCTCTTATAAGAACCTGGGCGAGATCGTCGCGAAGTCCCTGTCGAAGCGTTATTCCTACGGCAAAGACGGCGCGGACTTCACCTATGTCTTCAGGGGATATGACGGGGATTTTTCCTGCCTGGATATCGTGACTCCCCTGGGTGACTTTTCTACCCGGACAAGGCTCTTCGGCGAATTCAATTTCGACAATGTCATGGCCGCCGCGGCCATGGCGCGGCTTCTGGGCATTGGCGAGGAGGCCATCGCCCGGGGCCTCGAATCGTTCCAGGGCGTGCGGCGGCGCCAGGAGCTCATCTACGACAGGAACAACATCAAAATATACGACGATTTCGCGCACCATCCCACGGCGATCAGGTACGTGCTGCGCACCATGAGGGAGCGCTATCCCGGGGCGCGCCTCTGGGCCCTGTACGAGCCGCGGTCCGCCACGTCCCGGCGCAACGTGTTCCAGGACGTTCTGCCCGCCTCCTTCGCTCCGGCCGACGCCGTTCTCATCAAGACGCCCTACGAGGGCTCGGCCGTCAGGGAGGGGGACCGCCTCGACCCGGACCGGCTCCTCCGCGACATCAGGGCCATCAACGAAAATGCCGGTCTTTTCGGAGCCGTGGAGGACATGCTGGACCACGTGGCGCGGAACATAGATACGAGGGAAGAGAACGTCATCGTCCTGATGTCCAACGGCGGTTTTGACGGCATCTACGGGAAGATCCCGGCAATGATGGAGGCCGTTGCCGGGTACGGGGTCAAGAACTGAAGCATCTCATTTTCAGTTTATATCGAGATTGCCATGGGGGTCCCCTACCCCCCCCGGAGGGTGACTTGAAAATATAATCAATCCAATAGCCCCCCCTTCGGGGGGTGGGGGGACGATCGGGGAACGTAGGGGGAATAAGATAATGTTGAGAAAAAATATAGTTACTACATTCAAGGTACCGCTATGAAACGCCTGCTGATCATCGTGAGCGCCCTGGCGCTGTTGTCCGGAACGCTCTCCGCTAAGGAGCGCTACGCCGTCCTTACGCTCGAGGGGAGCGTGAACCCCATCATGTCCCAGTACCTGGTGGAGGCGATGAAGATCGCACAGAAGGACGGGGTCCGCTTCATCGTCATCAAGCTCGACACCCCCGGCGGCATGGTGGACTCCATGCGGGAGATCAACAAGGCCATCATGGCCTCGGAGGCGCCGGTGGTGGTCTACACCTATCCCCGGGGTGCCCAGGCCGCGTCCGCCGGGGGCTATATCATGCTGGCGGCACACGTGGCGGTGATGGCGCCGGGCACCGAGATCGGCGCCATGCACCCGGTGAGCCCCATGCTCGATTTCATGCCCCGGGACGAGAAGGGCGATCCCTCCGGCGTCATGGAAAAGAAGGTACTGAACGACATGACGGCCTACGCGAAAAGCCTGGCGCAGAAGAGGAACCGGAACACCGCCTGGGCCGAGCGCGCCGTGAAGGAGGCGGTGTCGAGCACCTACCTCGAGGCCGAGCGGGAAAAGGTCATCGATTTCATCGCCGAGGACATGGCCGACCTGCTGAAGAAGCTCGACGGCCGCGCCGTGAATGTAAATGAAAAGAACGTGGTGATCCGCACCGGGGGGTGCGTCGCCGCGGACTATCCCATGGATTGGAAGCAGAGGTTCCTCAATTTCTTTGCGGACCCGCAGGTCGTGCTCTTCCTCCTGATCATAGCCATCGTCGGGATCGGCTTCGAGATCAAGAGCCCCGGCCTAATCGCGCCGGGGGTCATCGGCGCCCTGTCCCTGTTCCTCTTTTTCATGGCCATGCGGATCCTCCCGGTCAACGCGGCCGGCATCGTCCTGATCGCCCTGGCGGTGGTCCTTTTCATCCTTGAGCTGAAGATAACCAGCTACGGGCTCCTCACCATCGGCGGCATCGCCGCCTTCGTGTTCGGGTCCATGATACTATTCGATTCGCCGCTTCCGGGAGGTTCGGTGCCTATGACGACGATACTGGCGATGGTGGTTGTGCTCCTGGCCTTCATGTTCATCGTGGTGAGGGCGGTCATCAATGTCCACAGGACGCAGGTGACCACCGGCCGCGAGGGGATCATCGGCGAAACGGGCCTGGCGATGGAGGATTTCGACGCCGAGGGCAGGGGCATGGTCAAGGTCCACGGCGAGATCTGGAAGGCCGTCTCCGGCGACGCCGTCAAAAACGGCGAAGGGATTGTCGTCACGGACCTAGACGGGATGACCCTGAAGGTCGAGAAAAAGTAATCGCATACCATGGCCGCTGGGTCCGGACCTCACCCCCTCGGTCCCCCTCTCCCGCAGGGGGAGGGGGAAGGAAAGATTCAACGGCCCTTATACCGAAGCCCTCTCCTTGGAGGAGAGGGCGCGCCGGAGGCGGGGTGAGGTCGTACTATATAATCACTAAAGGAGGTCGCACATGCTGTTTGGACTGAATCTTATCATGATTCTCTTGATTTTCGGAGTATTTATCCTGGTGGCGTCCATCAAGATCGTCAAGGAATACGAGCGGGCCGTCGTGTTCAGGCTGGGAAGGCTGCTCAAATCCGCAAAGGGCCCCGGCATTATCATCATCATTCCCGTCATTGACCGGTGGGTCCGGGTCAACCTGCGGCTTATAGCCATGGAAGTCCCTCCCCAGGACATCATCACCAAGGACAACGTGTCGGTGAAGGTCAACGCCGTGGTCTACTTCAGGGTCATCGAGCCGAACCGGGCCATCACCGAGGTGGACGATTACATGTACGCCACGTCCCAGCTGTCCCAGACGACGCTCCGGAGCATCCTGGGCCAGGTGGAGCTGGACGACCTCCTGTCGGCCCGCGACCGGATCAACGCCGAGCTCCAGAAGGTCCTGGACACCCACACCGAGCCGTGGGGCATCAAGGTGGCCAACGTGGACGTAAAGAACGTGGACCTGCCCCAGGAGATGCAGCGGGCCCTGGCGAAACAGGCCGAGGCGGAGCGGGAGCGCCGCTCCAAGGTCATCGGGGCGGAGGGCGAGTTCCAGGCCGCGCAGAAGATGGTCGACGCCGCGGCGCTCATGGAGGCGCACCCCATGTCGCTGCAGCTGCGCTATCTCCAGACCCTGCGGGAGATATCGGCTGAAAAAAATTCCACGACCCTGTTCCCGATTCCCATAGATTTAATTGACATGTTTTTGAAGAGGAAGTAGTGGTTGATACGATCTCACCCCCTTTCCCCCTCTCCCGCGGGAGAGGGGGGACCGTAATATGAATTATTAATAAGGAGCCCTCTTCCCGCGGGAGAGGGCGCGGCGGAGTCGGGGTGAGGTCTGACAATGAATTTTGGAGAAGGATATGGTTTCACGCGAACTTGTCAAAACCTGGGTCCTCCAGATACGGAGCAATTTTCTCCTCCTGGCGGTCTTTCTCTGCTTTATCGGCCTTGCCCTGGCGGGTCTCTTCATTAAGAAGACCGGCGTCGGGTCCTTCAGCGTCATCGACGCCATCGTCCTGGTCCTGGGCGTGGTCATCGCCCACGCGTCGGTGAACCTCTTCAACGAGTATTCCGATTCGCAGACCGGCATCGACGATAACACCCGGCGGACGCCCTTCAGCGGCGGCACGGGCTTGATCCAGTCGGGGAAGACCACGCCCCTGGCGGTGAGCACCGCGGCATGGACGACACTCTTCTGGGCCTTTCTCATCGGCCTCTATTTCACCATCATGTCCCACTGGATGGTGATGGTCATCATGATCATCGGCGCCGTGTCCATCGTTTTCTACACCACCCATTTCGCCCGGGTGCTCCTGGGCGAATTCTTCGCGGGCCTGAGCCTCGGCTCACTGGTGGTGATCGGGGCCTTCGTGGCCATGACCGGGAGCGCCGCGGAGAGCGTCTGTGCCCTTTTTCCGGGCGAGGTCATCATCCTCTCCGTACCCCCGGGGATCCTCACGTTCCTGCTCCTCTTCCTGAACGAGTTTCCCGACGCCGATGTCGATAAGGCGGGGGGCCGGTTCCACCTGGTGATTCTCCTCGGCAGGAAAAAGGCGTCGTACCTGTACGTGGCGGGCCTGGTGCTCACCTACGCATTTATCATCGCCGCTCCCCTGGCGGGCCTTTCCTCATGGTGGGTCCTCCTGGGCTGCCTCACGATGCCCCTGGCGGTCAAGGCGGGCATGATGGCCCTCAGGTACAGCGAGGACATCCCGAAGCTCGTCCCGGCCCTGGGTATCAACGTCATGGTGGTCCTGGTGACCGACCTGCTCCTGGCGGTGGCGATCGTGCTGGAAATGATTCTTACGGTATGACGGCATGCGGGTTGTCCTTGCCCTGATCATCGCCGCCGCGCTGGCCTCGTGCGGGGGGCCGGCGCTTCGCAGCGTCAACCACGGGCTGGCAAAATCCTACCATGATCCGGTCGGGTACCTGACCAATGCGGTGCGCGAGGGGAACCTGATCGAGGTCATGCGCTGCGTCGAAGGGGGCCTTGTGGACGTGAACGCCCGCGACGCCTACGGCTGGACCCCCTGCATGTACGCGGCGCAGAACGGCCGCGACGCCCTGATCGAATACCTGGCCGCGAAAGGAGCCGACATCAACCTGACGGACGACCGGAGCGGGCCGGCCTTCATGATTGCTCTGGAATACAACCGGCCCGACACGGCGAAATACCTCCTTGATCTGGGGGCAAAGGTTCCACCGGCGGACGCCTCGGGGACCAGCGCCCTGATGAAGGCCGTTTCCCGGGGGTTCGTCGAGATGACCGCTGACCTCGTCAGGCGCGGTTGTGACGTCAATGCCCGGGACTCCCGGGGCAGGACGGCCCTTCTCATGGCCCTCGAGGGGCGCTATTTCGATGCGGCGCACCTCCTGCTGGATAAAGGCGCCGATCCGGACATTCAGGACAGCAACGGCATTTCGCCCCTCATTGTCGCCGTTGAGAACAACTATGTTGACATGATGAAAAGCCTCCTTGCCCGCGGGGCGAAGCCCAACGTTAAAAGCCGCGACGGGAAGCCCGCCGTCATGCTGGCCGTGTATAACAGACGCGTTGACGCGCTGCGTGTCCTGATCAAGGGCGGGGCCGACCTGAACATCCCCGACAGCGAAGGCGTCACGCCCCTCATCTGCGCGATAGGCAACAGGCAGACGCAGATGGTGCCGGTCCTGGTGGAGGGCGGCGCCGACCCGGACCGCCGGGGCCCTGACGGGACCACGGCACTCATGACGGCCGCCCAGTACGGCTATTATGATACCGTTGTGTATTTGAAAGAGCATGGCGCCGATCCCCGCGTCGCCAACAGGTTCGGGAAGACCGCCGCCATGCTGGCCCGGGAGAGCAGGTATGACGCCATTGCCGATTACCTGGAAAAGACCGTGAAGGAAGGGCCGGGGCATGAAAAATAAAATCACCGGCCTCTGCATCATCGCCCTTTGTGCCGCAACCGCGTCATGCGGATACATGGCCATCGGAAAGCGCGACAATGTGCATGAAGCACGCCCGTCTTCGTCCAGCGGCAAAGCCGCGGAATACAATTCCGCCGTCATCATCGGCACCGTGTCCTGCCCCCGCGACCGGGCGGTCCTGGTCATGGCCTGGAGCACGGCCCGGGACGGCGAGGGGCCGGTGGAGCAGGTCTTCCTGAACCGGCCCGGGAGCTTCATGCTCTATGTGCCGGAGGGGCGGTTCCGCGTCTATGCCATGACCGATGCCGACGAGGACGGCTTCTTCACCGACGACGAGGTCTGCGCCATGGGCGGGGGCGAGGGGGGGATAACGGTCAGGGCCGGAGACGTGGCATCGGGCCTGGAATTGATCGGGACCGGTCAGCGCATGAAACTCCCGCGGAAGATATCCATCCGCGACGACGGCTCCATTCCCCGCCAGGGGCCCAACGGGGAGATCATGAAGCTTTACGACGAGAGGTTCTGCCAGAAGAACGCCTCCGCCGGATGGTGGAAACCGACGCTCTTCATGAAGGCCTTCGGCGCCAACATCTACCTCACGGGGCCCTATGACGCGAAGAAAATCCCGGTCCTCTTCGTCCACGGCGCGGAGGGGAGCCCCCAGAACTGGGCCTATTTCCATTTCAGGCTGGACGGTGAGCGCTATCAGCCCTGGTATTTCTATTATCCGTCGGGGATCCGCCTCTCCCTGGCGTCGCGCCTCCTCTATGAATCGCTCCTCGACCTCAGAAGGAAATACGGCTTTTCGAAGATCTGCATTACGGCACACAGCATGGGGGGGCTCATAGGGCGGTACCTTCTCTGCTACCATGACCTGAAGCGTCACGGCATCGAGGTGAAGCTCTTCGCGACCCTGGCGTCCCCCTGGAGCGGCTTTGAGTCCGCCGACCTTGCCCTGCGGCTCCCGAGCAAAAAGCTCCCCAGCTGGATAGACGTGTCGACCCACAGCGGTTTCATCCGGCGGGCCCTGGAGGGTCATCTCCCAACGGCCGTTTCCCACCACCTGTTTTACGGGAAAGGCGACACCGTATCGAAGGGACGGGCCCTTGACGAGCGCGTGTACGCGGAGGCGAAGGGGAAGCACGCCTTCGACGTGGACCATGACACGATTCTGTCCGATCGCGCGGTGTTCATCAGGTACAATGAAATCCTGTCGCGGGAGATGCGGTAGAGGGACTACGGGTCGCGCCGAGCGAAGCCGGACCTGAGGTCGGTCATGAAGGCGTCGCAGAAGAAATCCCGGCATCCCTGGGGCCTGCTTTCGTATACCGTACAGAGGCCTCCGGCGCTCAGGTGGGGGCAGGCGGAGACCGTGGCCCCTGACTGCAGGAGGAGCGGCGCCCGCGTGCCGGCCATGGGGAGCCTGCCGCAGCATTGCATCAGCTTTTCTTCAATGGAGCATTGTTCACAAAATGACACGGTCACGCCTCACGGTGCGGTCCGGGAATCACAGGTCATGCTTGAACGAGGTCCCGTTGGTGCAGAAGTTCTTGTAGCGCAGCTTTGCCATGTCGTATATCTTCCGTACAAGGTCCCCGGGATTTTTGCGGTATTCCTCCATCCGCTCGGTGACCATCTGCTTCACCTGGTTGATGTTGATGGAAGAGCCGGCGAAGACCACCTCGATTTCCCGCTCGACCGACTTGTAGCTCACGCCCGAATGCTCGATGCGCTGGCCGATGACATTGTTCTGCATGTTGCGGTGTTGGACCTCGATGTCGATGAGCTCCTGCGACTTCTCCCGCGCGGAGGAATAGACCACCAGTGAGGGCATGAACTCCTCGAACTCGTCAGACAGGAGAAAATCATTGAAGGCGCCGTTGTAGTTGAAGAGGACCAGAAGCGAAAGGAGCGACGACCCGTACAGCGTTATCTTCGATTGGGGGATGATGTTGTCGAAGGGATTGAAGGCTACCGAGTTGACCTGGGAGAAGGTCTTGACGCCGGCTTCGCCGCGGCCCATGTACACCACCTCATCGTTCCTCAGATTGTTTTCGTGGAGGTATTTTTCGATGATCAGGCTCTTGCGGTCGCCCGAGATGAAGCGGTTCACGTCCCCCGCGTAGACCTCCTTGTTGATCTTGTCCTGCTTCTTCTTGTAGTCGGTGGCGATGAGGTTGTCTTCGTTCAGGCCGACGCGCTTGACGAACTCGATGGCTATTTCCTGGGGCATGGCCGTGAGCACCAGAGGGTCGTAGGCCCTAATGAACCTGATGAAGGTCTCGGCGCCCGGGAAGAGCCGTGACTTTTCCCCGATGACGGAAATGCATGACGTGGGGACTTCCTTCAGCAAAAAGTCGGGAAAGTAGACGGCGAGCTTGAAGAAGGAGAAGGGGACCTCGCCTTCGGTGGACAACCTCCGGTTGTTGTCGTCCAGTATGTTCTCGATTTTGATACCTTCGGTGTCGAAGAAGATGTTGTCGATGAGGGTGCTGTAGTCGCCGATTTCCAGGAAATCGCCCAGGCCTACAAAGACCTTCTTAGGCTCCTTCAGCAGGTAGGACGCTTCCTTGAGATAGTCCCTCTTGTCGAGGCTGATGCTCTCGAAGCCTTTCTGCCGGGAGTGGTTGATGATCAATTCGTACTTGTCGTCTATCATATCGCGCGAAGGCTCCCTGGAGCCTTCAACAACCCTGTACTGATAATACTGCATCCATACGGGAAGTCAAGTGTGAATAGTCAATAATTTTTTATCGCCGGCCATGTTCTCCGGGTCTGATTATGTCATGGACAGGGGCCGAAAACATGGTCATGAAACCGGCATAAAACAGCCGATCAATATATCAGAAATGTGCCGGTCCATGGGGGCCGGGCAGCGTTGTTTTTATCTTGACAGTTTGCGGGTGGGGATGGTAAGTAATCTGCGTTAGACCTGCAACATAAAATTTCAGACACTATCCCATCGTTCCCGCGGCCGGGGGCGGCAGGGAAGGAGATAGTTCTGACAAAGCGAAAGAATGTTCATTCTTTCTTGGCGAAAAACTGTTAGTATATCGGAATGTTCATGAAGAGAAAGCTATACCTGTTTTCAGGCGCCGTAGTTCTGCTGTGCCTAATCATTTGCGTAAGCCTCGCCGGCATGTCCCGGGCGACGACCCTCTTCGGGTTCAGGGAGAGCGATGTCGGGGAGGTGGTCGACAGGGAAATCGACGCACGGCTGCAGCAGTACGGAAAGCAGTTCGCCGGCTGGCTGAACGGCAACGTCCCGGGCGGGATGGTGCCCTCCGCCGCGGTCGGCGTTATCCAGGGCGACCGCCTCGTGTTCCACCACGGCGTCAGGGCCGACAGCACTACCCGCTTCGGCATTGCCTCTCTTTCGAAGACCTTCACCGCGGTGCTGGCGTTGCGCCTCCAGGAAAAGAAAATCCTTGTCCTTGACGAGCCGGTGAGCCGGTATCTTCCCGGCGTCGTCATTGAGCGCGAGGAACTCAATTCGAAGCCGGTGACCGTGAGGCACCTCCTGGCCCATACCTCCGGCATTCCCTCGTTTGCCGGCAGGCACGTGGTGTATGATATTAACGGAAAGAAGATCTCGGTTCCGGAGCAGGTGCATCCGGCCGGCTACAGCTACTCCTACTCGAATGAAGGATACGAGCTGATGATGCACGTCATCGAGGCCGCGGCCGGCAGGTCCTACGCGGAATGCATGAAGGAGGAAATCCTCGACCCGCTGGGAATGACATCGAGCACGGCGGAGTTCTCCAACGGCACCGGCGGGATCGTGACCACCATACAGGACCTGGCGAAATACACGGCCATGCTGATCAACCGGGGCGAGTACCGGGGCAGGCGGATAATCAGCGAAAAGTCCTTTGGCGAGCTCCTGGCCAAACCGGTGGAGCTGCCTGTCACCAAGGTCGATTATTACTACTCCCTCGGCTGGGAAGTCATCACCGTAAACGGCAGCATCGACAGTTACTATAAGGCGGGCCGCTGGTTCAACCAGGCGTCGGGCCTGCAGGTTTTCCCGAAGAGAAAGATAGCCTTCATATATCTGTGCAATCCCCCGGAACACCTGGGCGATTCCTTCATGTCTTGGCGCCAGGGACTTACCGGCATGCTCCGTTTCCTGGTGCGGAAGATTTCCGACGACGAGACCCTCTGCACGGCGTGGCCGTCGCTAACGCCGGGAGAGCTCAAGTGGTACGAAGGCGACTACCGCAATGTCATCACCGGGGAAAAGGTGCACGTCTCCCTCAAGGGCGGCACCCTTTTCAGCAACGGCTTCGGCGGCTACATGCCCCTGCGGACCTTCACCTCGAACCGCTTCCTCATAGACAGCGGGCGCATGCTGCACAACTTTGTGTGGAAGGACCACCGTGTGGTCGGCCTGGCCCTCAGGCACGGCTACTACGAGGCCGTGCGGGAATAGTTCAATCCCTGTTACAAACCCTCTTCCATTCTGGTGCGCGCTTCGTCATATCATTAACGTGACATAAGCACGCGATGGGAAAATCGGCCGCACTCACTGCAAATTTTTGTTTTTGTTTGACAGGTTTTCCGGAAATCGCTTTAATCAATGCCATGATCCACCGCAACAGAAACTGGGCCGACCTGGTCGCCGCAGTGCTCTTGCTCTGCTTTTCAGCGGTCATATATTCCGGATGCTTTATGGAAGATCGGCAGAAGAAGGAGCAGGCCAGGCCCAGGCCCAATGCCGAAAAAATCGAAGCGGACAAAAAAGCCCGGGAACTGAAAATTAATGCCGAGAAGCAGAACCTGTCAGCCTGGCTGAGGGCGAATACCTGGTATCCCATCGTGCCGTCAGCCGCCGCTGCCGTGGTGGAAGGCGACCGGGTCATATACATGGAAACGGTGCGATGCGAACCTTCAACGCCGTTCCTGGCCGCGTCCCTCACCAAGACCTTCACGGCCCTGGCGATACTGCAGCTTGTCGAGAGGGGCCTGGTTTCGCTCAACGACCCGATCAGCAAGTACCTCCAGGTCAAGTTTGAAAACAGCGAGCTCAATTCAGAACCGATAACCGTCTGGCACCTCCTCACTCATACCTCGGGCCTCATCGAGGACCCGAGCCCGAAGCATGCGCAGAACAATTATCCCTTCATCATACCGGAGCAGAAATATCCCACCGGGTTCCGTTTCAATTACTGCAACCAGGGATACAATCTCCTGGGGTTCATCGTGTTCGAGGCCTCGGGTCTGACCCTGGGGGAATATATCACCAGGAACATCCTTGGGCCCATGGAAATGAAGGATTCCAGGGCGCCCGCCGGCACGAGGGGCGCCGCCGGGGTCGAATGCTCGATTGCCGACCTTGCCAGGTACACCATCATGCTTATGCACGGCGGAGTGTACAAGGGAAGAAGGATAATTTCGAAGAGGATGTTTCGGAAAATTATCGACGAGACCATCGAGACCCCCCGATCCCACCGGAAGGAATACCGGGGCCTCTGCTTCCGCATATGGTCCATAGACGACCGGATTTATTCCATGCACCATGCGGCCCACATGCCCAGCGCCGGCGGGTTCATGCAGATCTTCCCGAAACATGATTGCGCCTATGTGTTTATCAGCAATCCTCCGGTGTACGACCGGGAGGAATATTACGGTTACTACTACGGGCTGAAAAGCAGGCTGGTCCGCTTCTGCAAGGCCCTTATGACCGACGATTTCGATCCCGTCACGTTTGATTCGGACAAGCCGTCGAAGGAACAGCTGAAATTGTTCGTGGGACGATACAGGCAGTACAGCAATCCCAACAGCGGCCAGCACGTTGACATCGAGCTGAGCCCCGGCGGATACCTGATCGCAACCAAATCGTACAGCGGGCTTCGGGTCGGCCTTATCCCGACGTCGCTTCATACCTTTGTATACATTTTCCCCGGCCAGAATGAAAAGGGCGAGATCTATGATTTTGTCATGAAAAAGGGTAAAATTATCGGCCTTGGCGTCAAAGAGGGGTATTTCGTCAAATAGTAGTGTTCGTGTGCCGATTGTTATCGGTAACTTTCTTAAATGAGCGATAGAGGAAGCTGCAAATCAGGGCGCCAGATGCAGTGAGAACAATGCCCGCTGTTATCCCCCCTGTAATAATATCCGGCATAGATCCTCTTCCTTCGAGAAATATAGTTGTAAATCGACTTCCGAAATAACCGCCGCTTATCGTGCCCGACAATGAAGCCAGTACTATGCTCCATTGTCGGGAAAGATAGGATACGCCCAGGCCCGCAGCGGTACCGGTGATAAGACCGGCAGGCAGCAACGTATTAACAAATGCCACGATATACAAAAAGAAGTAGAGGGGGGATGTAATGAGAACAGCGATCCCCGCCCCGGGCCCTTCCCGTCCGGCTGTAACTATAGAAAGAATAATTGCAATGCATGCTATCCCGAAAATAATGCCGCCGGCGGCACCTGCAAGTATAATTTTGATTCTGGACATGGTATAATTATTACATAAAATTATTATATGTCCAGCTTTTAAAGCCATGTGACTGAATCTTGGAAAATTTGAATGTGTTTAGAAATATTGTGCGGATAGCCCCAATATAGCTTCCAGCATATAATTGAATCAACAATCTCTCTGATTACCATATAGTTGGTAAACCGATTGTTATCGGTACCTGTACCCCTCATCAGTTTGTCTAAATACCTTTCTACTCCATAGGCTATGATCAGGGAAACCGACATCTTGAACAGCTTCCTCAAATCCAGCAGATACTCGTATTCATCCATCCTGATCCTGAGGTGAAACGCGTGCCAGTCGTCAGGCTTCCCATCCGTCTGGTACCGCACCATTGCCCCGGCAGTGTCCGGGTCGGGGAGGCGTTTCATCATTTCTTTTACTATCAGGAGGATAATCCCTGTGCGTGATATTCCGTGCAGCGCAGCGGCACGGGAGATTCTTTTTAAAATGTCGGTACGCATGTTGACTGTTGTTTCCATCCCCGTTCCTCCGTAATTGTGAGTATGGGGTTAACGGATGGCTGCAATGTTTCTTGTACATTTTTTGTGATGATAAAGGTATTTTTTGCTTGTATCCGTCGCCATGATCAATCCTGCTATTAACCGGAAACATTTGTGGCACATATCCAGCACATACACGAGGAGCCCTATGGACAAGACAGTATTGATTGAAAAGGAAAACGGTATAGCCCTGATTACACTGAACCGGCCGGATCGCCGCAACGCCCTCAACCAGGACCTGCTGACGAACCTCTACAACTGCATAGACGATGTGGCTGCCGATATTAATATCAAAGCGGCAATAATCACCGGGGCCGGAACGGCCTTCTGCTCCGGCCTGGATCTGAAGGCCATTGCCACCGATAACCTCATGGACCCGCGGGGGGACGGCAAAGACCTGGTCGATGTGCTGGCAGCCTGCAAGAAGCCGATAATCGGAGCCGTGAACGGACCGGCGATGACCGGCGGCTTCGAGCTGGCGCTGAACTGCGATTTCCTCATTGCGTCCGAGCAGGCGTCCTTCGCGGACACGCACGTGAAGATGGGCATACACCCGGGTTGGGGCATGAGCCAGCTCCTTCAGGAGGCTGTCGGCCGGCGGATGGCGAAGCAGATGTCCCTCACATGCCAGTTTATTTCGGCGCAGGAAGCGCTCCGTGCCGGCCTCGTCAACGAGGTGGTCCCGGCGGACCGCCTGCTCGCGCGGGCGAAGGAACTGGCGGGTTTCATCGCCCAGCTGAACCCGGACATGCTCCAGACCATGAGGGACCTGATTGAGTATCGCGACAGGTCGACGCTGGAAGAGGCCCTGGCCCATGAGCGCCGCGGTTTCATGATGTTCCTTGAAAAGGCATGGAAGAAATAAGGGACGGGTCGGCTAAACGTCGCTTCAGTAGCCCTTCACCTGGGCCTCCCTGATTTTCCGGTAGATCTCTTCGTCGCTGCTGGCGAAAACAATGACGTTGCTTTTCCATTTTTCGTAGTCGCGATGATATTCCGTCATCATGCCCACCACCTCGAGGGTGGGTACGTACCTGGTCCTGCCGTCCGGCTCCATCATTTCCTGCTCGCCGGTGCGAATGCAGAACATGACGCCGTTGTCGACAATCCGCTTGAGGATGGCGTAAAAATCGAGTTCCATGAGCTGCACGTCGCGGAAAAACCTGAAAAAGCGCCGCGAGCGGAATTTTACCAGGGGCATGCCGGGCTTCGAAAAATAGACGATGCGGTTCGGCTGGTCGAAATGATGGAACTTGAAACCCCGGAATGCGAGGAGCTCCCCGCTTTTTATGTACATCCTCCCCACCATGATTATGAAGGTAACCATGAAATAGCTTTCGTAATATTTCTCATAAAGCTTCAGGTTTTTCTTCTCCAGCTCTTTCTCTTCCTCCGTGGCGGGCTCGGGCCATGGCCTGGTGTGGCCGTCCAGGAGTCCGCTGAGGGTGAGGCCTTTCGGGTTCGGCGGGTTCCGGTATCCGAACCCGGAGGCGGAGATGCCGGGCAGATCGTCCGTCATCACGGTCACGCGGTACCAGTACTTGATGCCGGTTTCGGCCGTACTGTCGGTAAACCGGACGGAGCCCGTTTTGCCTATTTCTTCATATGTCCCGTTCTGGTACGGGGATCGGTATATCGTATAGGTGTTGCCGGAAGTGTTGGATTTCCATGTCAATTCAACCGCATCCTTGGATTTCCCCCTCGAGACTGCCAGGTTTGAGACAACCGGGAGCTTCCCTTCGAAGAACAGGGAGGTCCTTTTCACCAGCTGGGCCGCGGCCTTTGCAAGGTCGCCTCCCTCGATTGCCTGGTCAAGGGTGCAGATAATCCGCTTTTCCTGTGATGAATAAATTTTGGCCTGTATAAAAAGGTCATTCTGCCGGCGGTATGCGGTGCCAATCATGAGATGGGGACACTGGATTTGCGCGCACAGGGCTTCATACCGTGCCAGGTTTGTGCCGGAGAGGGTGATTCCCGGCTCGTATTCATACCAGAGCGACTCGGTCGCCGCCGGGGGGATTATGAAGAGACGTTTTTTTCCCGCGGCAGTCTTAATCTGCGCATTCAGCGCTTTCATCGCTTCGACGGTGAGCGAATAGGAGTTGAACCTGAGCAGGGCAACTCTCTCTTCCGGGCGGGTTCCTGCGGCGGGTCCCGGTGCGGATACGGCCGCCGCTGCCAGCAGAGTGAAGAAGGTGATTCTAGAGCAAACGGTTGAAAAGCGTTTGGACAGCATTTTTTGTTTCCACATGGCGCTTGGCCAGCTTGAATATCTCCACCTTAAAGTAACCAAACTGTATGGTCTTAATCAAGTTTTCCGGGCGAAGCTGCTCCCGGTATGTATCGGAAATAGCTTTTTCAAAGACAACATTCCTGCAGACTGCCAGGTAGAGGGGGATGCCGTTTTCGGGTAGGGTGACTATTTTTCCGTTTTTCAGGCTGTTCGTGCTTATATCGATATCGTAGAGGATTTTATTTATCAGCTTGTAGTTATAGGGGATCAGTGACTGGATTATGACGGCCCTCGCCCTGTTTTCCACGACAAGCCCGGCGGACCAGCTGCCGGCGAGGACGGCGTTGGGCGGCAGTTCGCGGCCCAGCTCTTTTGATGCCGTGTAAAGCGTGTGCTCATGGAACAGGAACCATTTACCATACTGGAATAACTGCAGGGCCATGATTGCGCTGAGGATGAGTGCCGGGAACTTCGGGTCTTTCATGAACCCGATCAGGCGTTTCCGCAGCGCTACCGTCGTTATGACGCACCCGATCCAGAAGACGCCCGCGGCCGTAAAGACCACGGCCAGGCTCGAAAAGTCACCCTTCATGACCGATGGGTAAAATTTTTCCACCAGTCTGTTTTTTACCGACTGCGGGATTGCCTGCACCATCGGGACGATGCCGGTGTAGGCGAGGGTGAAGAGGACGAACAGGTAAAAGACGAGATTGTGCGGGAAGCGTTTTTTACCGATAAAGAACGCGGCTATGTCCTCGTTCATTGTATCCGCGATGAACCGTGACGCAAGGCCGACAAGGGGTATCACCATCAGCAGATAGTACCGTGACGGGCTGTAGTACATTACGGTCGTAAAGAATATCCCGAACAGGAACCAGCAGGCGAGAAAGAGGTCAGCGGTGTTCCGCCGGCCCCCGTATATGTATCGATAGATGGCGTAGAGGGAAAAAAGGCTGCCGAGAAAGAAGGTGAAGGGATGGAGGAAGACGAACTCCATGTAAATCCCCTTTGTCAGGACGTTCTGCAGCGGGTCGAAAGCCGTGAAGGGCAGAAAGGCTGATACCGGCTGGCCGAAAATCCTGTATGACATGAGGAGGTAAGCCAGGTTCACCTTTAACTGGTCCATGTGGGCAAAGGGTATGTAGATAGCCGCAAAGGCGGCGATGTAGAGGATCAGGACCGTGTTCATCAGGCGCTCCGATGCCCTGCAGCGGTTGCAAAGGTAGAGCATGACCGCCGGTGCCATCGCCGGCACGAGGATAAGCAGGTTCCGCTTCACGAAGAATCCGCCGGCAAAACCGAGAAAGCCGATCATGAAGAAGGCGGCGCGGACCAGCGTCTTTTTCGCGGCATAGGCGGATTCGCTTTCCGTGTCCCGGCGGTCCCTGAAGGGCCTGAAACACTCGGAGAATCCGAGGATGGCGACCATGATGTAAAAGATCAGGTGCGATTCATACATGCCGAGCCTGTTGAACATGGCGGCGAAATAATTGACGCCGAACAGGACCAGGCCGGTGAGGGCGGTGAGGCGGTCGTAATTGCGCGCCAGGAACAGGAGCAGGAGCGCCATGGTGGCGGAGGCGTAAAGCACTGAAAGCACCCGTATCGACGCGTAACTCACGCCGAAATGCCTGAATATCCACGCGTGGGGAAGAACCGTCAGGGGGCTCTTCGTGTTCCATCCCTCGTACTCGTCTTCAGGGGTCCATTTCCAGTCGCCGTACAGGACCTTGTTGCGGGCATCGTAGGTTTTGAAACCTTCATCGGTGTATGTGGCGGCCGACATGGTCAGGTCCTGCGGCGCGTCGGCGTTGATGTGCACGATGCGCATCAGGGTGAAGAGGAGAATGAGGGCGACGACGACGGGATAGAACGCCCTGTGACCGGATAGTTGTTTCAATAGCTTCAGCATCGGTTATCTCACGCGTTTTATTCGTAATAATTGTCAAGGACCATCGGACCTGACAGGCCCGGGTTGGAGCCGGCGTCTGAGGGCTTGAGATCCGCTTTCATGCACTGCTGCTGGAAGTAGTATTTCTTGAACACCGTCAGATAGCCTTCCACCATTTTTTTCCAGGCGAAATTCGTGATGGTGAACTGCTTTGCCTTCTCGCCGAAATCCTTCAGGTGGCTGGTGTCGGATAGGATGGAATGTATCTTTTCTATCCATGCCGCCTCGTCCTCCGGCGGGACCAGGAACCCGTTCTTGCCGTCGATGACGGCGCAGGTTATCCCCTCGAGGGATGAGGCGATCACCGGGGTGCCGTTCACCGACGCTTCCAGCGCCACCAGGCCGAAGCCCTCGGCGTCCCCCATGACCTTTATGTTGGGCATCACGAACATGTCGGAATGTTTGAGTATCTGCACCATGTCCTCGAAGGGCTGCTTGCCCAGGTAGAAGGCCCTTCCCTTGATCTCTTCGCGTCCGAGCGCCTCCTGGACGTCGATCTCGTCCAGGCCGAGGCCAAGGGCGAGCACGATAATGTGGGCTATACGCTTCGGCAGGAGGCTCAGGAAAAAGTTGATGCGCCGGATGTTCGGGTCGGTCGGTCCTACGATCAGGTAGATGATGTTCGGGTCGAGCTGGGGCAGTATCCGGGTCATGAACCAGGAGAAGCCTTTCCGGCGCACGCTCCGGCCGATGGAAACGAGGATTTTCTTGTCGTGGAGCGGTATGCCCAGCTTGGCCTCCAGGGTCTTCCTGAAGCCGGGCTTTTTATTGATGAGGGACATCTCCGTGTCGACGCCGTTGCGGACCACGTAGACCTTGTCGCGCTCAAAGCCGCGCTTGATGCACTCCTGGGCCGTGGCCTGGCTCACGGCAATGACACCGTCCAGCTTTTTGAACCAGCTCACCACGCGGTTCTGGTAGATGTTGCTGGGCAGGACTATGTCAAGGCCGTGCAGGGTCATCAGCACCGGCAGGGAGGTGATCCTCTTTATGAATATGCCACAGAGGCCCATGAGGCCGTCATTGAGGTGTATGATGGAGATGTTGGGGTTCTCCTTCAGAATCTTCTTCACCTTCATCGGCACGGTGAGGAGGAATTTCACCCGGCTGGTCTTGTTGTCGTATATCAGCGTGTGGACCTTGTGCGTTTTTGCGGCGCCGTTGATGAGCTCATAACTCTGTTTTTCCATCCCCCCGACGGAAGGCGGATACTTATGAGTTATAAACAGGATTTCCATCTTTCGACCCTCCGGTATTCCGTATGATAATGAGGAAGGCGACAAAACCGACACCGATCCAGAAGAGCTGGCGTGCCCGCCGCAGTATCGAAACCGTGACCCAGACGCCCGATCCGGGCACCTGCACGAATTCCAGCATCAGCTTGCTGGCGTATTCCTCGATGCCGATCTGGCCCGGCACGAAGGCTCCCAGCCCCTTGAAGACCATGACCCCGACCTCAATGGCTATGCAGGACAGGAACGATGCCTGGAGGCCGAGCAGGTAGAGTATCACGTAAAACTCAGACGCCCCCATCAGCCAGCTGGTGAAGGACAGTATGAAGGCGATTATGAAGTTCACTTTTTTTGTTTTGTAGAAGTCGACGAGCTCATCGTCGGCTTCTTTCATTTTCTCGATGGTGCCCGTGATTCCCTTCAGGTGCGGGAAACGCCGCTTGATACGTGAGAGCAGCGCCATGGGCATCGACAGTATTCCCTTGCCGTTCCCGAGGCGGTAGAGAAGGAACACCAGCAGGGCGAACATCAGCGCGATCATGGAGACCAGCGATGCCGTGCCGGCCATGAACTTCAGCTGGTCGAAAAACAGGTATACCCCAATCATGATGAGGGTAATCGCCGAGAAGAGGACCAGGAACCGAGATATGGTGAGGGAAACAATGCTGTCCTTGTATGGTATGTTTTTCCTTTTCAGTAGTATGGCCTTGAGCGCCTCGCCGGCAATGACGTTGGTCGGGTTGATCTGGGCAAGGCTTTCCCCGGTCTGGCGTATGACAAACAGAAGGGCCGTCGAGATATGTCCCGGGAACCGGTAGAAGGAGAGCTTCCAGGCAATGGTGACCATGAAGTAGGCGATGAAGGTGACCGCAATGAGGAGTAAGAACCTGACGTTGATGAGCTTCAACTGGTCCCATATGCCGGTCAGGTTCGACTTTGACGCGAACCAGTAAATGAGAAAAATCCCGAGGAGGAGGCCGGCGGCCCTGAGAATATAATGGACCCTGCTTTTTTTCGGGGCCGGTGTCTCCGCCAGGTCAGAGGGCAGCTTCATTCAGTCCCCCGCCTTGATTTTTTTATTTTCCGTGTATAGCCTTTCGTATGACTTGAACATTTCCCTGCACAGCGTGTCCCATTTCTGCGACCGGGCGTACGCAATGGCGTTCTTGCTCATTTGCTTGAGCCGGTTGGGGTTGTTGACAAGGTATGACAGTTTCTCGCAGAAAGCGTCGATGTTTTTAGGCTCCACCAGATAACCGGTTTTGCCTTCCTGAATGATGCCGCACTGGCCGCCCTTGGCGGCAGCCACGACGGGGAGGCCCGACGCCAGGGCCTCCAGGTTAACGTTGCCGAAGGTCTCGGTTATCGAGGGGAACAGGAAAATGTCGCAGGAGGCATAGATCCTGTACAGGTCGCTGTTAATAAGCTTGCCGGTAAACACCGCTCCCGGCATCCTTTTTTCCATGTATTTTTTCTGCGGCCCGTCGCCGGTTATGACCATCCTGACGTTGGGATGGGTTGTGCTCAGCTTCTTATATATGCCGATGATGGTCGTAATCTCCTTGACCCAGAAAAGCCTGCTGACAAAGAGGATTCTGATCGTATCCTTGCCGCACAGGTCGTTGATATATCGGGTATCGCGTTTTTTCGGATTGAACATGGTCGAGTCGATTCCGCGGGCCCAGATCATCATGCGGTCGCGTTCGATGCCGAGTTCGACGAGGTCTTCCAGTACCGGCTTCGTCGGTACGTAGACCAGGTTGCATTTGTTGTAATAGAATTTCAGGATTACCGGCACGACATGCTTCAGAAACTTGAGGAACGGCAGGTATTTGAAATAATAATCTACGTATATGGGAAAATGGGTGTGATAGGTGCTTACCAGCGGAAGGTTATTCTTAACCGCATAGGTTCGAGCGTAACGCCCCAGAAATGACGGAGTGGTGAAGTGCACCAGGTCCGGCTTGAATTCCTTAAGGGCGTTCTCCAGATTCTTGTCGAAATAGGGGAGGCCGAGGGGGTATGAACCGTACAGGGGCATCTTGATATACCGGCATACGACGACAGGGAAAGGAAATTTTTTCAGATCCGATGGCGGGTAGGGCGTGATGCAGAGAAAATCGAATTTGTCCCTCGGCACCCGTTCGAGAATATTATAGAGCGTGTACGTGACGCCGTCAAGGTTTTCTTTGAGCACATCGGCGAAGAGGGCCACCCGTATCTTCTTTGTCTGTTTCATGTCAGGAATATTCCGTAGTTTTTTATAACCGTCACGTGATTGCTTCGCTGCAATAATTTCTCTCCGTACCGATGCTTGAGTAGCGATATGGTGGCGGCCTGAAGCCGGAAAAAAAACAGCGAGAAGACTCACACGCCCCGTCAAAATAAATTCATAAATTGACTCTGTCAAGGATTATGTGTTTTATTTTTTTCCGGTCACGCGCGGGGCTTATCGCGAAAAGAATACAGTTGTATCATTAATGCAACAGCGTTGATGCGCTATTCGTATCTGAGCGCGTCGATCGGGTTGAGCTTCGACGCTTTTTTCGCCGGATAATATCCTGATATGATTCCGACCATGGCCGCGGAAATGAAGGATCCGAAAATCGATAACAGAGATAATATAAAAGGCTGGTTGGCAAGAAAGGTATACAGGATATATAATGAGACTCCGATTACTATTCCGGTTACGCCGCCTAGGGTGCTCAGGATCAGCGCCTCTATGAGAAACTGCATGAGGATGTCACGGTTTTTTGCGCCGATGGCCATGCGGATGCCGATCTCGTGGGTCCGCTCGCTCACCGAGGCGAGCATGATATTCATGATGCCGATCCCGCCAACAACAAGCGAGATGAATGCGATCGCCACAGTCGCGAGGGAGATGTAACCGGTGATCTCCTCGGTCTTCTGTATGACTTCCTTGCTGGATGATATTTTATAGTCCTGGAGCTGCTCCTGCTGCAGGTTGTATTTCCTCTTCAGCAGCATCAGCAGCTCCTGCTTGACGTCGTCCACCTGGGTCTCGGAGAAGGTCGCCATGTTGATGATGACAAAGCTCTTGATGCCGAGGAGCTTGTTGGCCAGGGTCGTGTAGGGGCACACGATGAAGTCGTCAAAGTCCCTGCCGCCGAGGGACATCCCTTTTTCCTTCAGGCAGCCGACGATCCTGAAGGGGATGCGGTTGATGAGGATCACCTTGCCGACGGGCTCCTCGTATTCAAAAAATGCTTTCTTGATGCTGCTCCCGATTACAACGACCTTGTCGTACGACTTTATCTCTTCCTCGGAAAAGAAGCTGCCGCTTTCCAGCTCCCAGCTTCCCATCTTGAAGTAATCATTGTTGACGCCGTATATCTGGCGGTTCATGTTTTTGTTCTTGTACTTGACCAGGAACTCCCAGTTGTTCATCGGCGTGAGGTACTGGACGTCGGGGATGTTTTTCCTGATATCGGTCAGGTCGTTGTCGTTGAAGGGCTTCTTGAAGGACATCAGCATGATGGCGCTGCTTCCGAAGCTCTGGATCTTTTCGCGGACAGCGACCCTCATGCTGTTGCTGACGCCGATGAGCACAATAACAGCGAACACGCCGATGATTATGCCAAGGCAGGTGAGGAATGTCCTCATCTTGTTTCTCTGCATTGCCCTGATCGCGACGATCGACAGGTTTTGATAGCTCATGCCCATGTCAGTTACTTCCTTACTGAAAGCCTTCCGGCTTTTCATGCCTGTGACCCCCCCGTGGGGGCGTCATGTTACAGTTCAACCAGCCTTACCTGTACCGTGCCCCATGGAGTAAACATCCGTCAAGGAAAAAATGACGGCCGGGCAAACGCCGCCCCGTGCCGGCGCGCATCATGGGGATCACGGGACAAAGCGGTAGAGGTAGCTCGTTATCCCGCCCCGGGTGTGAAAGGTCTTGATCAGCCTGAAATGTCCCGATGCCTCGCCGTGGTCCCTGATCTCCTTGAATATCCACGCCTTCCGATCAATGGCGTTCGGGTCCTTCAGGGGGAGGCGCCGTATGTAGAAATCATCGACGAACACATAGGTCGTTTTCAGCGCTGCAAGCTCGGGAATGAGCTCCTTGATGGTGCGGCCCTTGATGAAATAGGAGAGGATGAACTTGTCGCTCGCGAAACCGGAGTAATACATCGGGACATTGGTTTCGGATATGAGCATCCTGTCTCCGGCTGCGGCATGGTCGCGGTACCAGAGGGCCGCCTTCTTGAACTCCACCCGGGAGAGGCCGTGGTGGTCCATGGCGCGCACGCCGTAGAATACCATCATGTTGATAAGGACGCCGCAGGCAAGGACGAGGACCGTGCCGTTAAGGCTGATCCTTTTACCGGAGCCGCGGAGGATCACCGCCGCCATCAGGGCCGTGAACAGGGCTGCAAAGATGCAGTGGATCGCCGTAGTGTCCCAGGCCAGGGCGCCGAAGGAAAGGGCGAAGAGTATTAAGGCCGCTCCAGCCAGGACAGCCCCCGCCGCCTTCCGTGTCCCGTCTGAAAGCCCGGACCATCGTTCCCTGAGCCATGGCGCCATTCCTTCCGATATGCCATAAAAAAGAAAGAGCGTCAGGATCCATAATATCGGCATGACATACCGGTCTTTGGTATTCTGGTAGATCATGTGGATGAGAAGAAATCCGGCGAAGAAGACGAATATCGGCGCGAAGTCTTTCCTTTTTTGATTCCAGATAAGTATGATTCCCCAGATGATGCCGGTTACCGTGACAAGACCGGGCAATACCAGCAGGGACAGGAGGAATACTTTTACCGCGGTGTTTTCATGAAACCAGGCATGGGTCGCCGTCCATTGGAGGAAGCCGCCGGTCACCAGGAAACAGTCTATGATGAAGCGGTAGATATTGGGACCGCGGTGGGCGATCTCGCTGACGTAGGTCTGTCCCCGTGTGTTGATAAAGCTGAGGAGGAGCCAGGCCGCGGTGCCTGCAGAGGCGCAGGCACCCAGTGTGATGGCCGTCAGCCATTTCTTTTTATAGAAAAAGTCCCTGAACATCACCGCCGGGACGATGAAAACCGAGTCCCACTTGGTCACGGCTGCCAAAAAGGCCGTTGCGTAGGATGTCTTCGAGTCGCGCAGCGCAAGGTAGAGTGAGAGGACAATGAGCAGGGTCAGGGTCATCTCCAGCTCGGAGTTAATGGTCATGTATTGTGTGTAAATATTGACGCCGAGAAAGAGCAGCGCCGCCAGGGACGCCTTCTCCGACAGGAACCTCCGGTAGACCAGGAAAACGAGGAACAGGTACGGCGCCAGCAGGGCCAGGTTGAGGACGATGGCGGTCTGGTATACCGGGTCAGAGGATTTCATCGGGTTCAGCCAGGTGAGCAGGGACAGCAGGAGGGGGTAGAACGGGAGAAATTTGTAGTTATCCCCCGGGAAGTTGCCTTTCATGTATTCCAGCACAGGCACCCTGATATTGCTTATATAGTCCCCGGTGGGCGTTTCAAAATAATTGAAATAAAAAATCCCGTACGCAACCGACAGGATGAGTATTCCCGCGGCAATGATCCTGCTGACGGGCGGATGTCCTGGCTTCATGGGGCTGTTCCTCCGGTCATGGTTGATCGCGGCATGGGTATAAAGCCGAAAGATACTACATATTCCCGTTAACCTAAATGTCAAGATACTTCTTGATCGGGGTGAAATACCAGGCAAAAAAAATGGCTGCAGTGCGGTTCGTGATTTTACCGTTAACGAAGAATGTTCACTCGATGATGTCGTTGACAAAGCAGGGGAGAGTGGATATATTACCGGTATGGAACATGGTCTGTCGGTGGAATACGGTGGAGCCGGAGCCCGGCCCTGCGCGCCGCTTATGGCGCTGCAGCTGGTGGATGGCCGTTCGTGTGCAAGCGCTGAAGTCAGGGAAGTGCCGGACCATGAGACCGACAAGAGCAAAAAGAACATCCTCTGCAAAACGTGCGGCAATCCCATAACCTCGGATGACGCGGGCATCGCCATGAACGGTTCACACCAACATACCTTCATGAATCCCCGGGGCATGGTCTTTCGCATCGGCTGTTTTTCAAAGGCGGCGGGATGCTATATCGTTGGATCTCCTACCGATGAATATACCTGGTTCCCGGGTTTTGTCTGGTGTTATGTGGTCTGCGCCGGGTGCCAGTCGCACCTGGGGTGGCATTATCAGTCCGGGGGAAGCAGCTTTTTCGGCCTGATTCTGGACCAGCTGGTGCGGCAGTGATTAATTCCTGATATTGATGTTGAACTGGACCTTGCTGGCCCTGGCGGGGACCTCGGCCGGATACTGTTTCTGGACGCTCCATTCGCCGCGGAGCTCTTTCATGAACCGGCTGTAATTCCTCCGGGGTATTTCCACGATCACCAGGCTGCCATCGGCTGTTTTTCTGAGGATCTTCCCGTTCAGCGATTGGGCGAGGGTTGCTATGCCGTCGGCCTGGGCCTGGGTGCTGCCGGATGGCGCGGACTGCATGGCTCCCTCTGATGCCGCCTTATCCTTCCTGTCGTACCCGAGGCCCATCCGTGACGCCGCCCTGGTTTCATCCGCGCGGTCTTGGTCATCGGCCTGGAGTGACTCCTCCTTTGCCTGTTCAGCGCCGGCAATGAGGTTCTGCTTCAGGTAAAGGGTGACTTCTGCCCGGTCGCTGCGGGAGGATTTTTCTTGTTCAGTAGACTTCTGTTCGGATAATGATGGTTCCGATGCCACCATGTCCGTGGCCCGGGAGGCGACGTTATTGTCCATCACCGGCCCGGCCGCTTTTTCCCTGGCCTTCTCCGTGACCGCGGATGGTTTTTCGCTGCGGGATATCATCCGGTCCCCGTGCTTTGATGCTTCGTCCTCCATGGCCAGGGGCCGGCCCGGTTCTTCAGCCTTGTATTCGGCCATCTCGGGCCTGAAGGGCTTGAAAATCAGCAGGCCGGTCACGGCAAGGGCAAGAAGCGCCGCTACCTCCAGGGGCACCTTTATCTTCAGCGGGAAGAAGAGCCTGGTGACCAGGGCGCCGCGTACCGGGGCGTCGATCTTCCGGTGGATTTTCTCCAGGAAATCATCCGGCGCCTTGAGGGCGGGAAAGCTTTCGGCTTTCTTGAGATATTTCTTCAGGAACTGCAGTTCCTCGCGGCAGTCGGCGCAGTTTTTGAGGTGCTCCTTTACCTTTGCCGCGTCCTCCGCAGGGAGGCTCCCCTCCAGGTATTCATCGAGGAGCAGTTTTGCATCATCGCACTTCATTCAGATGACCTCCCGCAGTGATTCTCTCAGAAGGTGCCGTGCCCGCGCCAGCCTCGACTTGACAGTCCCCAGGTTCACGCCGGTGATGTCGGCAATGTCCTCGTATGAATTGCCTTCAAGGTCCCTGAGCACGACCAGCACCTTGAGTTCTTCCGGAAGCGCGTCAATGGCCTGGTGGATGAGCCGGGCCTGTTCGTTTTTTTCGAAGACGCTGTCGGGGCTGAAGGAGCAGTCGTGTATGTCCACCGTATCGCTGCCCGCCTCGCCCGGGTTGTCGATGCGGAGCATCTTTTTCCTGATGCGGTTCCCGGAGGAGGCGATCCTGTTCCGGCAGGTATTTATGGCGATGCGGTACAGCCATGTGGAGAAGCTTGACTGGAACCGGAATTGTCTCATGTTCTTGTACACTTTGATGAACGTCTCCTGGGCGCAATCATTGGCATCATCATAGTCGTTTACAATGCGATAGCATAGATTGAATATCATATCCTTGTACTTGATCACGAGCAGGTCAAAGGCATCGGGATCATCCGACAGGAAACTCCTGATCAATGACTCGTCATTCTGATCCGGCCGGCTCGTTGTTTTATTCTTCCTGTTCATTAGACACGGTGATTTGAAAAAAGATCGTTATTTATAATATTAATACGGTCATTATCAAGATAATGCAAAGAGTCAATATAATTTTCAAAGCATAGCCTGTTTCTTCCCGGATGCATCTTAATCCGATACATAATTTCCCGGCGTTTGAGAATCACTCCATGAATTATGTGTATCTGCGAGATCTTTTTGCTCTGACCCTGGTCTTGTTGATCCATTGAAATTAGTTAAAATAATATAAAATAAAAAAATTATATGAATATAAAAATTAAATATATAAAAAAATTATTCCGAGCCCATCCGTGCGGGATTTGTAATTGACATTCTGTATAAATTATTGTACTTTAAGTATGATTGTATACTGTATATATTTTTCTGTATATGATCAAACTGTTTATAAGGATTGTGATTAGCTTATAAATTGAATGAACAAATTCTACCTGATATCTGTCATAGCATTGTTGTTTTTCTCATTAATCAATAACAGTGATGCAAAGGACAGCAATTCAACGGTACGAGACGTCAATTATCAAGCAGACCATGATCTTTATATTGATCAGACAGTAACCGGCAAAGGCCAGAGATTTGAAATGGCCGATGATGCAACCGGCGTTACCGATGCGGCAAGGGTGAACGGAAGTGAAGATGCAACGGTCCTGGCCGCGTCAATTGTGAAGGTTTCAGCAACGACCAGGACAGGCATCATGATCGGGATACTGGCGGCGGTACTTCTGGTAAGCGGAAGCCTCGCTTACTGGAGAATGCGCAGAATGGACTCCTGAGTCCTTGAGCGTTAATAACATTGCAGTTTAACGGTTGATAACCGATTTAAACCCTCCATATCCTTTTCCCCTCCCTGGAGGATGTCAAAATCCTTCAGGGAGGAAACCTTTTTTACTCATCAGCTCATAATGGTTTCCCCCGACTTCCCATAGTGAAAAAAATGCAGTCTTTCTCTTGACTTTTTTATACAAGTGGTCTAATGTTACATGAAATCACGGTAGTATTGTTTTCTTCAGCTTGCATCGGTCAGGGCGCTTAAGAATCATATTGTGAGATATGGTGGGCCCGCTCTTCCTCAGGGGGGATGGGGATTTTGATAACCTTGACATGACCGAATAATTCTATTTTGCACATTTTCGAAGGAAGTGCGGGTGCTGCGCTTCCTGCCTGAGCCATGTTTAATCTGCGCTATTTTCGGAGTGATAGGTGATAATAGTTCTTTTATTCCTGGTGCTGCTGCTATCCCTTGGGTTCCATTTATCATATCTTGCCAGATACATTCAGACCCGTAAACCCGATTTGCTCCAGAAGTACATACTCACTACGGTGTGTAACGTCTTTATATCGGCCGCCCTCATCTTTGTAGCCCTGTACAAGCCGGAGCAGATACAGAAGATCAAGTTCCCCCTGATGATGTGGATCGTCAACGGCTTCACGATGGTGGTGATGCTGATGTCCCAGATAACCATCGGGCGGCGCATCTACCAGCGTTCAAAATTGCCGGAGAATTATCATTATAATTTTTTCGGTAAGAAAGTCCTGCATCCTTCGGTGGTAAAGCCGGGGGAGGTCGCCGCTTTTTTCGCCACCATACCCCTCTTTCTATTCACCGGGGCCTATTTTTTTGCGAAATTAATCAGGTTTTTTCTCTAGTCTGGAAAGAGGAAATGGACATATATTAATTTTGTAAAATTTTTTTGTGGAAATTTTTCAACATAATTGGTAGTATGTATCAAAACGGTCTAAGAGGAACCTAATAATTAAAGAACAAATATTGTTCAGGGGAGGAAGCTTTAATGGCGTTAATTACCAAAAATGTCAGAGAACATGCGGAAAAATGCAAGGCTTGTGTTTTGCAGAAAATGAGGAAGTATCTGGAAACGAGCATGCAGGGCGGAGGCAAGACGGCCATCGATAAGGACACGGCCAAGCAAATGCTGAAGTTCACCAACGTCCTGGAGAAAATCGGATGCAACCTTTGCCCGTATAAAGGCGACTTTGAAAAGATTTACGGCGTAACGCCGGTTGAATATTTCGTACAGAAAGAAATCAGCGAGATGAATATCAAATATTAATATTCATTGAACAGAACCGACGCACAGCAAAACACCCGCCATGAGCGGGTGTTTTGATCTGGTGCCGTTTTTTCCCAGGTGTTGCCCGGATTCCACTGCCGGTCATTCCATGAACTTGGTGTCCTGCTCCGCGGCCGTATCATAACGGCGCGGTATCATCATCAGGATTATCAGGTTGGTGACCGCCAGTATGAAGGTCATGGTTATGATGATAAGGACCAGCATCTGGTTCTTGATCTTGTCTATGTTCACCAGGTTGACGCCTATGATGAATGACCCCCACTGCTTGCCGTAGAGCCTGACGGGCGCCCCTATGTTCCAGAGGATCTCCCCGGTGTCTCTCTTGTACAGCTCCTTGTGGGCGCTGTCGCCGTTGTAATCAAGGATCTTTTTTATGCCCTCGTAGGCGGAAAAGTTCCTCTGTGACCTGCTGTAAATCACGTCACGGGCGTAATTGTTCGTCACGGGCTGCGAATATTTCGAATTATGGATCGGGACGTAGCCGTTTTTATCCATTAATATGGCGAACTCCACTTCGGTATCCTGCAGGAACTGGTCTTCGATGCCCTGGATCCATTTCGAAAATAAAGGGGTAAAGCGGGTCATGTATTTCTTCGGATTGGTCCCGGGAATTTCTATGTAACGCTCGTCGAAAATGTCTTCCTTGGTGATCATGTTGTTCTTTACCATGAAGTACATGACTTCGCTCATGGCCCTGGCGCCGGTCATGGCCTCGATGCGGCACTTTTCATAGAGCTGGTTCTCCAGGTTGCTGAAGATCTTGTAGATAATCAGATATGACCCGAGACATGACATCAGGCTGAAGGCTATCGCCAGAATGATTTTTCTTCTTAAGCTCATAGTGCACTCTGCTTAATTAAATTGATAACACTGTTACGCCATTATCTGGCGCAAATATTACATATAATCACTTAATTGTCTATTATAATTTTCTCCCGATAATTATTTGGAGCCGACATGTTTCCAGCGCATCACATAACAGGATTGCTTTCATGTCGGCCGTCCCGCCGGATGAAAATGGATCAATAACTGAAATTGTACTTTACGAAATCACTATTTCTGGTTACTTTTATATCACGGAAAACTATAGTTTCACATTATTGGGCCGCAATTTTCAATGTTTTATATTGACAATTATGACGGAGTTGCTAGTCTGGCTAAAATGCTATAAAGGGCAGGGTAACGTACATGTCATTATTCAGACCCAATATCGAAAAATTCATCAGTGAGAATAATATACCCGGCCTTATCAAATGCACCACCTACCGAGACCCTGAAGTCAGGCTTAAGGCTTTTCTTAACCTTGTCGCCAGGGAAGAAAAAACCCCGGAAATCATTAACGCTTTGCGGAAGATGAAAAACGACAAGGATGTCCGTGTCAGGAACGCGGCAATTCTCAAGCTGGCCGAAGTGGGCGATGAAGGCATCCTCGACGACCTCCATTCAATCATGGTCGAAGGGTCGCAGAATGACAAGATCGATGCCCTCAGGATACTCGCTGACCGGGGGAAGACAGACGCCCAGGCCTCAAGCCTCATCGTCCTTGCCCTGAACGACAAGAAGGGCATGGTCCAGCTCGAGGCCATCCGGACCCTGGGGGCCCTGAAGGACCATACGTCCATCGTGCACCTCGAGGAAAAACTCCACGATACGCGGCACCAGATCCGTCTTGAGGCGGTCAAGGCCCTGGGGGCGATACAGACCGACGATGCCATAGAGCTCCTTATCGGCTCCCTGACCGACAACAAGCTCGAGATCAGGCGGGCGGCCCGGGAGATCATGGAGAGCATCGGCACCGACCGGGCCAAGAAGGCCCTCAACGACGCTCCCCTCATGATGATGGTAAAAAGGATGAACGAAGGCGTTGCCTCCAAGGTGGACGCCCTTACCTATATCGGCAAGCACCGGTTCGCGGACGCCCTGCCGCTGGTACACAAGGCGACGAGCGATGAATACAAGAACGTGCGTTTCGAAGCGGTCAAGGCCCTGGCGCAGATGAGGGACAGGGGCTCCATCAATACCCTGGCCCGCATGATCAATGACCCCTATTTCGACATCCGGCTGGAGGCGGTCAAGGCGCTGGAGCGGATCATCGACCCCGCTTCCCTTAAACCCCTCGAGAAAGCCAAGGAAGACCTGAACAAGAGCGTCAGGGAAGAGGCCAAAAAGGCGTACTACACCATCCAGACCAAGCTGGAAGACTCCAAGAAGAAATAGGCCCTCGCATTTTCAATAAAGCGGGAACGACGGCCGGGATACCCCGGCCGTTCCGTTTCAGGGGCGAATTATATTGCGGTTGAGCCGCCGTCAACCACGATGGTCTGGCCGGTGATGAAGCTGGACGCCTCCGACGCGAGAAAGAGGACGGGATGGACCACTTCGGAGGGTTCCGCTATCCTGCCCATGGGGATCCCCCTCACGACATGGTCGTGGATCTCCTTGTTTGACCAGAAGGGCTTGCTGAAATCGGTGCGCACCATCGCCGGTGCCACGGCGTTGACCTGGATGTTGAAGGAGGCCAGCTCCGCCGCGAGGACCTTGGTCATCATCTCCACTCCCGCCTTGGCGATGCCGTAGATGCCCATCCCCGGTGACGCCTTGCGCCCCGCTATGGACGAAAGGCTGACGATCTTTCCTTTCTTTGCCTGTTTCATGATCGCCGCCGCCTTCCGGGAGCAGATGAAGGTCCCCGTCAGGTTTGTTTCTATTATTTTCTGCCATTGCGCCACTTCGGTGTCGGCAGTGGAGGGCGTCATGAGGTTCATGCCCACGTTGTTGATGAGGATGTCAAGGCGTGAAAACCGGCTCATCACTTCTTCAAAGAGCCTGTTCACGTCCTCCTCCTTTGCTATATGGGCCGCCACCGTGAGGAGGCTGCCGCCGCCTCCCAGTGACGCGGCGGCGGCATCGAGATTTTCCTTTTTACGGCCGCATATGACGACCTTCGCCTTTTCCTCTATGAGCTTTTTTGCCAGCTCGAGGCCGATGCCCCGGCTGCCGCCGGTAACGACAGCTACCTTTCCTTCAAGGCCGTAGGATATGGTGTTCATGCTGTTTCTCCTCTTTCAAGCTATGTGCCTGGATTTGTCATGGCCGGTCACCGCGTGACACGGCCTCCGTCGCATCGGATACGTGATGTATCTTTACTCCGGCGGAATGTCAAATTAAAAAACAATGCGAGTTGGGAATGACCCGTGTGGATCAGCCGGCATCCGGGGTGATGTCGCTGTCGTCACCGCCTTTCGTTTTCGCCTGGGGCACCAGGTATTTCTGGGGTATGACCGCCAGGATAACGAGGAGGGTGAAGCTGAGTATTATTATCATGATGGTAACGGTAATGATCACCATCTGGTTTTTCATAATATCGATCCGGTGCAGGGAAATTCCCACGAGGAACGCCCCCCAGTGGTTGTTGCGGAACTCAACCGGCGCCCCGATGTCCCACATGCTTTCGCCGGTATCGCGTTCGTACAGGTACTTCACTGTCCCCGGGCCCCGGTACTGCAGCACCTGCTTTATTTCCGGCTTGTCGGCGAAATTTCTCTTAGAGCGGCTGTAGAAGAGGTTCTGGTTGTGGTCTTTCCCCTCGGGGCGGGAATACTTGGAGTTGTGCGTCGGGACGTACCCGTTTTTATCGATCAGTATCGAGAACACCACGTCCTCGTCGTTAAGAAACTCGTCTTCGAACTTCTGGATATATTTATCGAATACCGCGTCGTACTTGGTGTTGTATTTCTGCGGTTTGGTCCCCGGGATGGGAACGTAATTTGTGTCATTGATCTGGTCGATCGTGAGCAGGTTGGTGTGGACCATGAGTTCCATAAAGGTGTTCATGACCTTGGCGCCGATAAGGGCCTCGATCCGGCATTTCTGGAGAAGCTGTTCCTCCGTCTTGTCGAAAATTTTGGTTATGATGACTATGGAGCCGACGGACAGGATGAGGCATAAGCCTATGATTATGATGAGCTTCTTTTTCAGGTCCATTATGTACTCAATCCGTTTGTTTTTTAAAGTAATACTTGTCGGAGACATTATACCCGGTGTGAGTTTAAAAGTAAATAAAAATAATCTGATGGCTCTGTTAAAAATGTGTATTATAGGGGGACCTTGAAAAACCAGATATGGATGTTTCCTCGCGGGGACTTTCAATATAAAAATTGGAATTTTTCAATGCTGGTATATTAAAAATGATAATTTATTAGGGGTGCCCATAATTAATATGCATTGAACGATGTTTACCCGAAACGGCGGGTCAGAGCAGCGGCTTAAGGGCATTAAAAATCAATTTTGACCCTTCGGTGTTGATATGGAGCTCGTCTATCGACAGGGCATTGATGTCGATCCCGGGGCGGAACGGGTCCACAATGGTGACGTTTTCAAAACGGGCCGCCGTTTCCCGGTAGATGGCGTTATACCGCTCCACGTTTTTCGGGGCATGGGGGCTTTTTCTTGCGTATTCGTCTGTCGTTGGGAGAATGGGGATCAGAATGACCCGGGCCGATATCTTCTTCGCGCGCTCGAAAAATGATGTTATATTGGTCCGGAACTGCTCCGGCGAGACATCGGTAATCTCCGCGCTTCTGACCCGCCTTCTTTTCACGTATTCGATGTACCGCTGCCTGAGGCGCGGCGGCATGTACCTGCTGACGATGGCATACTCGAGGCCCCGCTTGTCAAAGAGCCGCGGCGCCGCTTCGGCCATGCCTATCTGGAGTATGACAATGTCAGGCATGTAGGATTCCAGCAGGTCGGCGCCGCCGCCTCCCTCGGTGACCAGGCGGGTGGACGTGCTCCCCCGGGCGGTCCGGTCCATGATATCATAGGCCGGGAACTCGCACTTCAGCATGTGTATCCACGTTTCCTCATATGACACGCCGTGGCGCGGCATGGAAACCGAATCTGCGACAATAATGATTTTTTTCTTCTTCATGTGCCCTTTTTGTCCCTCACTCAACCGTGAAGGCATAGCGCTTGCTTACCGTATTGCCCCTGTTGAAATGGAGGCGTACCTCGTAGGACCCGGGCTTGAGGAACAGCATGCCGAAGTTCATTTTACCCTCGGTGGCGGAGTAGGTCCAGTTGTATGTTTCATAGGTCCCGTCAGGGTCCCCGACCTTTGATATGGCGATCCAGCAGTTTCGGTAGTCGGGAATATTCTTATATATGACAATTATCGGGTCGGTTACCTTGTAGACAGGCTTTTCGGTCATGATCGACGCGTTGGTGATGATGAATTCCTCAATCTGCTTCTGTCTCTGGGCGGCATAGTCACCGCCGTCCTCTTTCCGGAAATTATCGCCGATCCTGAAGAGAAACCCGACGTTGCAGAACAGGCCGACGGATGCGTCCCTGGCGCTGATCACGTGCCCTGACCGGTAGACGTTGCCGCCAAGGTTCTCGTAGACGTACTGCTGATAGAAGGTGACCCCGCCCCGGATCCCCATGTCAAGGGCGAGGGTTAACATGCTGTTCAGGTGAACATTCATTCCCAGGGCCAGGCCTGCGTTCGCATCCAGCCCGCGGCTGACATCGTTGTAGCCGATCAGTATCTGCGGTCCCATCCAGACGCGGAGGGTTTCGGTCCGTATAAATCCGAATCCGAAGGTGTGGGTACAGTTGAGCCGGATTCCATGACCCCGGTACCTAACTCCAAAATAGCTGGCGTCAATGTTCAGCCGGTAGTTGAAAACGTAATTCCGGGCCACGGACGTGTCCAGGACGAAGCCGCCGCCGAGTCCGTAGCCGTAGTCCCAGAGCCTTCTTGTTTCCCAGGTTTTATTTCCCTCGCCATGGAAATAAAAGCCGAGCCCCACGGCCATGGCAGGGGTGCGGTTCATGGCGATAATCGAGCAGGCGACCAGTGCCGGAATGAGTAATTTTCTCATGGGGATCCCCCCTTACGTTATAATTGCGTTTGCAGATGCCGTACCATGCCGCCGATGATACGGGAAAATGCATGAAGCATGATATCATAGGAACGCATCACATCACCATGGTAATAGTCAATTTATATTTTTATCGGCCCCAGATTTTCGATGGGGCATGGCGGTTCAAATTGTTTGTTGACAAATGAATATTTTGCATGTTGCATAACGGAAGGATGCATGGAGTGCGCCCCGCCGCCTTCTCCGGCGGAGGCGCTCTCATGGCCGGATCATGTAATCCCGCTGCCCCAGGAGGGAATCAGATGGAACTTACTAGAAACGAAAAAATCATGAAATACGCCGGGCTTCTCTACGCCGTGACGTTCATTGCCGCCGTCCTGGTGTTCATCATCATGCCGGGGCCGATGTTCGCGGTGATGAACGCCGTCTCGCTGACCTTTTTCCCTTCACTGCCCATGGCTTCTGATTCGGGCAAGTTCTGGCTCTCCCTGACGGTCTCCATGATGGCCACCATCACGGTATTATCCTTCATGATCTATAACGACGTGAGGAGCAACTACCGCATGGCCATACCGCTGGTGACGGCGAAGTTCACGTCATCCCTCTTCGGTCTCGGGTTTTTCATTGCCGGCTTTGGCTGCGACGGTAGCGGATGGAACACCCTGGCGAACCTGATTATCCTGTTCACCGACCTGCCCCTGGGGGTCCTGATGCTGGTGCTCTACCGGCTGGTCCGGAAGGAGCGGGTGTAATGGGCAGGACCATTATAGTCGGCGCGGGCATCAACGGGCTCCTGCTGGGGGCGCTCCTCGCCCATGACGGCGAAGAGGTGGAGATCTTCGAAAAAAACAGCCACCCCGGGGGAAGGGCCTTCCTGTACGAATACGGCGGCTACGTGATGGATTACGGCGTCCACCTCACGCGCTTCGGACCGGAGAGCTCCCTGGCGAAGATAATGAAGAGGATCGGATCAGAGGTTTCATTCAGGAAGCTCGGCCCGTCCTACGTCATAGACCAGAACGGAAAGAAGGTGCTCTTCCCCACCAGCCCGGACGGCATCTTCAAGAGCGACATGTTCTCTTTCTTCGAAAGGATAAAGCTTATCGGCCTGCTCATGAAAATAAAGAAGGGCGCCCTGAACGAAGGACTGATGGACGTGTCCCTCCGCGACTGGCTGAACCTGAACAGGATCACCGGCGGCGTCCGCCGGTACCTTGAGCTCATCAGCGCCTCGGTGATGGTCTGCCCCTTCCTGGAAAAGACCTCGGCGGGGGAAATGTTCCGGAACCTGCATAAGGTCTTTACTACGGGCCACTCGGCGGAGTACCTGGCCGGGGGGTGGAAGCCGGTATACCGGGCCCTTGTCGGCGAAATAGAGAAAAAAGGCGCGATCCATTACGGAGCCAGGGTGGATTCGGTTCTGCTGGGGAAGGGAAAGGTTTCCGGCGTCGCCGTGGGGAGGAAAAAATACAGTGCCGACCGTGTCGTGATTAACCTGCCGGTGCAGGAGATCTTCGGCATCCTGCCGGAGGACCGGTTCGACCGGGAATACGTGAAGTTGTGCAAAAACCTTGTACCGACATCGGGGATATTCTTCGACCTCGCCCTGAAAAAAAGGGTGGGTGACTACGACGGCCTCCTGTACACCTACACCCCGATGACCTTCGGCATGATCACATCGAACCTGGCAGAGGGACTGGCGCCGGAAGGGGGCCAGATCCTCACCATGTTCTACCCGACGACAATGGATGACGTGCGGGACACCAACCTGCGCATGCAGCGCAAGGAGGAGCTCTGGCAGGCCATCAAGAAGTATTTCCCCGACATCGAGGAGCATATCCTCTGGAAGCGTGAAACATCCCTGAAGATGGTCGACGGAGCGCAGGTCAATACCGGCCAGACCGAGCACCGGCGTCCCGGCACCGCGGTGCCGGGATTCGCGAACCTGTTCCTGGTGGGCGATTCCGTAGCCGCTCCGGGCGCGGGCGGCGACGTGGGCAACGAGTCGGTGCCGATCGCCTATTACGTGATAACCGGGAAGCCGCTGGAATGAAAGGTTGAACGGGCGGGGGTGACGGGGCTTACAGGGCCCGCGCCGCCTCGTCGCTGTCGTACTGGAGGTTCAGCCGCTCGGCCAGGACCTCCAGCATCAGGAGGGGGGGATTTTTCACTTTCGGCGAGGTGAAGTCAACGGTGGTAATGGCTTCTATCATCCTTTCAATGACCGCGCCGGCCCCGGGGTTCAGCACCCTGGCGGCGATGAAGGCCTCTCGTTTTTTCCCGTTGTAGTTGATCTGTATGATGTCGCTGCACATCTTTCCGCGGTAACCATAGGAGGCTTCGATGGACAGGTGCGCCATCGTGTTGTCTTCTCCATGCCGGTACATTTTCACGAGTTTCAGTTCCATGGTGACCTACTGCGTTGCCGATATCTCCTCTACCAGGGCGGAGAAGAGGGTGATGATGTCACTGTTCGATTTACGCAGGTACGCGCAGAGCTGGCTGGCTATGGCCCTGGTAATGGCCAGGCCGGCCGTCGGGTTCTCGTCGCCGAACTTGATGAAGTCGTCGCGGTTGATGACCAGGCACTCGCAGTCGGTCTGGGCGACGACCGAGGCCGAGCGCCGGTCGTTGTCGATGAGGGCTATCTCGCCGACGTTGATGCTTCCCATGTCGGCGCTCAGGGTGGTGACCGTGTACCGCTCGTTCTGGAGGGTGTTCTTGATGATGTCGATTTCGCCGTTCAGGATAATGAACAGCTCGTCCCCGAAGTCTCCCTCGCGGATGATCATTTTCCCCTTCCGGTACTGCCGGCGGGTGCAGATGCTGGCGATTTTCCCGAGCACCTCCGTGTCGTTTTCGAACATGGAGAAGAAGGAAACCTCCTTCAGCTTGTTCAGGATGATGTCGCCCCCTTCGGTAGCTCCTTTGGTTCGTTTAAACAACGGCATGTTCTGCACCTTTTTCCGGAAGTTTCGCGGGCCCCTGCTTTCTCCCCTCGATGATTATGGCCCTGCTGTATCGGTTGATCCTGTAATCGGTCGCGGGATTGATGACGGGCAGGTTCGCCATGAGCTGCTTGACCACCTTCAGGTTGTCCACGAGCTTTGAAATATCGGGGGTCTTCTGTGCGTCCCGTATGGCCTCGTTTTTGCGGGTGAAAAAGTTCCCCGTATTCTCGAGGATACCGATCAGAATGGTCCTGTTTTTTCCCATGTAATAGTCAAAGAGCTCTCCGTATGTCCTGCCGATGAATTTTCCCGGTATCTCCTGGGTCCCGATGGTGACTTCCGCGTTCACGTTGAGGAGTTCGCTGATGACCTGGGATATGCCGCTGCCGGCCGAGGCGTTGGCTATGATGGACCGGTTGAATTCGGATGAAAGGATGATCTCGTCGCAGTTTGAGAACCTCAGGTAGCGCTCGAACTTTTCGTCAAGGATCTCGGCGCAGGTATATATGGTCTTTGAAATGGACTTGATGGTGATGATGGTCATGACGGTCCGCGAGTCCACTTCCTGGACAGAGCCCTGCACCAGCCGGTCGGCAAGGACGATGACCCGGGCCGCCTGCCTGAGGTTGGCCCTGCTCAGGACCCGTTCGTCGATGTAGTCTCCGCGGATGAAGTTGATGTGGGCGTACCGGCTGTCGGATTTCAGGTTCTCGATCTCTTCGGGCTCGGCGGTGTCACCAGGCATGAAAAAATACATAATTTCTGGGCACGAAAAGTACAGAACA
>ERZ795061.473-NODE-473-length-41143-cov-9.241798_pt1 | contig 41143 bp, 38 predicted proteins | sample MGYA00375145_ERZ795061 | MGnify/ENA primary metagenome ERZ795061 (study PRJEB30190, sample SAMN05720144) | anaerobic digester metagenome | isolation source: active sludge of municipal wastewater-treating anaerobic digesters | place: USA | collected 2014-12-22 ... | reverse complement strand
ATCTTTTCATAATGTCCCTTGATATTACGTAATATCACGCTATTAAATCCCGCATATATCCGCCGTTATTACAATCCGATTTTTATAGAAAAACTTGAATTAATTTCTTAAAATATAATAAAAACTTATTGATAATTATTAAAAATTTATTGTAATTCAATAAATTATAATTGACTTTTAATAAATTAATGCTTATATTGATCCTACATTAGTTCGAGGGAGTTAAAAATGAAATATTTCGGCAAGAAATCATTATCGTCATTTCTGAGTTCATTCCTCCGTGTCGCGTGGTACATCGTTCTCGTGTTTTCCATAATTGCCGCGGTGTTCGGGACAGGCATGATCCTTGTTTCATCAAGCGACCATGTCATGACTGAGCTGGCAAAGTGCAACATGACGATTCCCGATATGGAAGCCAATGACAAGGACTGGGAAACGTTCAGGAATCTCCCCCTCGGCATTAAATTTTTTTTGATGCCGTACATGGCGGCGGTCGTTGTGCTCCTGCTGAAAATAATAACCAGGGCCCAGCAGCTTTTTGCCAACTTCAAGAATGATATCGTGTTCAGCAAAACCAACGTGCTCCTGATTTCAAGGATGAGCAGGCTGATGATAGTATTCTCAATAGTTACCTTCAGCTTTTATTCGCTCCTGGTCAGCATCATACTGCTCATGCTCTGTGAAATTTTCAAGAGCGGGACCGCTCTCCAGGAAGAGCATGACCTGACGGTATAGCGAGGGTGGTATGAGCATAATTTTCAGACTCGACAGGGTTATGGCGGACCGGAAGATTTCCCTCAATGAGCTGGCGCGGCGGATACAGCTTACCGATTCGAACCTGTCGATCCTCAAGACCGGGAAGGCCAGGGCGATCCGCGTATTGACCCTGGACGCCATCTGCAGGGAGCTTGGCTGTCAGCCGGGGGACCTGCTGGAGTACAAGCCTGATGAAACAGGCGATGATGATGAAGAAGATGGAGGAAACGAATGAAAAGCATTGAAGGTGACATCAAAAAGGAATTCATGAAAAAAGGATCCTGCTCCCAGGCCCTCTGCTTCTTCCTGGACCGTGAATTCGGGTGTCAGAAAGCGGAAGGGGAGCGCGCCGCAGATCCCATGGCCGGCGGTATCCTGCTGCAGGGGCATCAGTGCGGGATGCTCTGGGGGTCGTCACTGGCAGCGGGGGCGGAGGCATTCCGCCGGTTCGGCGACAGCGGCAGGGCCACGGCGGCGGCTTTATCCGCAACGGCGCGTCTCATGAAATCCTATTCCGGCAGGACGGGGAGCGTCAACTGCAGGGACGTGTGCGGCCATGACTTCACCAGGAAAATAGAGCTGTTCGCCTTCATGGTGAAATTCATCCTCCATATAAACAGGGACTGCCTGGAGCTCGCGGACCGATGGGTTCCCGAGGCGATACGGTCGGCGTCGGAAGGGCTGTCCGCAGCGCCGGCGTATGCGCTGGAGCCGCTGAGCTGCGCTTCGGTGGCCGCGAAAAAAATGGGGGCAGGCGACGAGGAAGCGGCCATGGTTGCCGGTTTCGCCGGCGGCCTCGGCCTGAGCGGCAGCGGCTGCGGGGCCCTGGCCGCCGCGATCTGGATGAGGAGCCTTGCCTGGTGCAGGGAGAACCCCGGGAAAACGGCCTATAATAATCCCTACGCGAAAAAAACGCTCAAGGCGTTCTTCGGGAAGATCGGCACGGAGATGTCATGCCGCGCCATAACGGGGCGGCGTTTTGAGACGCTGGATGACCACACGAAATTCATTCGGGACGGCGGGTGCGAAAAGCTTATCGGCGTCCTTGCCGAATCATGATTCCTGCCCGAAAGGAATAACCAACCCGGGGCTGTCCTGAAAGCCCCCTTAATACCCCGGAGGGGGGCTTGTTTGAGCAGAACCTGCACCAGGAGCCCCCCTCTGGGGGGATGTTCCGAGATAACACCTATCCAAGGCGCATGGCTCGATGAAATTGTATTGACGTGTGCCCCCTTAAGCACTAAATAACTGCAGTAAAACATTCTTCCGGCTGAAACAATGCAGCCAGCTGTCGTCAATCCCCAAGGGGGGTGTCTCCATGAGTCAGATTATTTCGGCCTGCGGCCTGCTGTGCGATGAATGCGGCTTTTTCGGGAAACGCTGCAATGGGTGCTACGGCGTCAAAGGCGAGACCTTCTGGGCAAAGGAAGCAATGCCCGACCAGACGTGTCCGCTGTATACATGCTCGGTTGTCGAGAGGAAGTATGATAACTGCGGGCAGTGCGCGGAGCTCCCCTGCGGAAAATTTACCGGCCTGAAGGACCCCAATATCTCAGAGGAGCGGCATGCCGTTTCTATCCGGGAACGGGTATCGAGGCTGAAGTGAGTTATTATGAAGAAACCGCATCATGATTCGAATCTGCAGGAAATCCCCGGTGTGGGCCCAAGCATCGAAAAGGACCTGCTTGATATCGGCATCAACCGCGTAGAAGATCTGAAGGGCCGGAGGCCCGATGAGCTCTACGATAAGCTTTGCAGATTGAGAAAGACGAAAATCGACCGGTGCGTGCTCTACGTTTTCAGGTGCGCGGTGTATTATGCCGGCACGGGCAGGCACGACCCGGAACTGCTGAAATGGTGGAACTGGAAGGACAGGTAAGGCGCCGTTACGCAATGGCCATGACAGCATTGGACTGAAGAGGCCCTCAATGAAGAGATTGGTTCAATTTTTACTCCCGCTATCACTCCTTCTCGGGATAGTCATTCTGGCCTATTTCAGGATCCGGCATCACCATGAACTTCGGGAGCCGTTTTACTTCTATTGCGACATCGTGATCATCGCCCTGTATGCGATCTGGATTGTTTATGAGGTGTACGTGTCCTCCGTTGACGCCGGGCAGGATAACGTCGTAAGGGATTACGGCACACGGGAATTGTACGGATTGAGCCAGGCCCTGACTGTTTTTTCCGCCCTATGGTTCGGGCCGGTCCGGACAGGTCCGGGACCCTGGCATGTCATCGGCCTGGCGGTCTTCATTACCGCCGCGATCCTTGCGCTGCTGCTGGTTCCTTCTATAGTTGTCAGGATCCTGGTCGAGGAAAAAACCCTGATGAGCGTTGATGGGTATGCAGAATTCGCGAAAACAAGGAAAAGGATATTTCCCTGTGTATGGTAATTGTCCTGGAACAATGCCATAAGAATTTCGACGCGGAGGCGCTGAGGACGCGGAGAAACGCACAGAGATAAAAGGCTTTTACTTTATTGTTGCAACAGGGTATGCATAAAAAGCTTGCAAATTTCCTGAAATAGGCTGTCATGATAAAAGTATAGCATGCGCCTCTGCATCATGCGGCAGCGGGAACCGGCAGCAGAATCGAATCCTTACCTTTGAGGTGGCCCATGGAAATAACGATGCCCTGGGGCTCCGGCTCCATCCAGGTCCAGCTTCCTGACACGTGGAACGTTATCCTTCACCGGCCGGAGCGTGTCGATGCTGGCAGGAAGACCGATGAAATCGCCCTGGTGAGGGACTCGCTCAGCAGGCCGATCGGCGCAAAGCCCCTCGCGGGCCGGAAGCTCAAGGGCAAAAAGATCGTCATCATCGTCGATGACAACACCCGGCCCACGCCTGTGCACCGCTATTTCCACCTTGTGCTTGAGGAGTTGAAGAAGGCGGGGGCGTCGCTGAAAAACATCCTGGTCATCCCCGGCCTCGGGGTGCACACGCCCATGACGCAGGAGGAGATGGCCCGGAAGCTGGGGCCGAAGAACCTGAAGCTGGTGAAATGGGAGAACCATAACGCCTTTGACCTGAAGGCCAACCACTACTTCGGATCGACGGGCCGCCAGACGCCGATATACCTCAATAAACATCTGAAAGACGCGGACCTGGTCGTTCTCCTGGGCATCATCGAGCCCCACCTCTGGGCTGGATTCGGCGGCGGGATGAAGAACATACTGCCCGGCGTCGCCTACGCCGAGACCATCGGCATCCACCACGGCATACTGGCGGAGCCCCCGTACCGGTTCAACCGCGTGGGAATGATGCCCGATGAAAACTCCTTCCGCCTCGAGCTGGAGGAAACGAGGCGCATGATCGGCGCGGATATTTTCTGCCTGAACGTCTATGTTGACCAGGGGCGGACCATAGCCGCGTCCTTCGCCGGTGACCCGGTCGAGGCGCACCGGTCCGGCGTCCGCTACCTGTACGAGAGGATGGGCCTCCGCTTTGACCGGCCCGTCGACGGCATCATCGTCAATTCCTGCCCCATGGACATCAACTTCAAGCAGGGGATGAAATGCGTGGGCAACTCCCTCCCGGCCCTCAGGCCCGGGGGCGCGGTGATGGCCTTCATGCGCGCCGAGCGCGGCATGGACGACATCAGGCTTCCGGAGGGGGGCGTGCCGCTGCCGCTGCTGAAGGCGATACTGCGCCTTATCGGCCCGTCGAGGGTGAAGGGGTTCCTTGACCTGGTGAAGAAGGGGTTCGGCGTCGAGGACAAGTTCCTGATGTATTATTCGATGCAGCTGGTGCGCCAGTACGACCTTTTTTTCTACGTGCCGACCCTGAACGAGGCCGAGGCGAAGGCGATCAGCATGTTCGTGAAATGCCAGGACCCTGCCGAGGTCATCAGGCGGGGCCTGAAGAAGATAGGGAAGCGCGCCACGGTGGCCGTGTTCCCCGAGGCGGGAATCACCTTCCCCATCGTGGGGAAGCAATATTCCGAATGATGGGACAGGGGAGTATAAGAAATGAAAAAGTTGGAATGGAATAAGAGCATTGAGACGGGGATAGAGCTGATCGATAACCAGCACCGGGAGCTGATAAAGCGGATCGATGCCCTCGACCTGGCCATTTATAGCGGGAAGGCGAAGACCGAGCTGGTTATCATGCTCGAGTACCTTGCCACGTATGTCAGCGGGCACTTCGAGGCCGAAGAGAAGATGATGATGGCCGTTAATTATCCCGATTTTTCGAAGCATTACGAGGAGCATAAAAAATTCAAAGAGGTGTACGGGAGGATCCTGCAGGAGTACAAGGTGAAGGGAGCGGATAGCTACCTGGCCATGGAGCTGGACCGGCAGGTGCGTCAGTGGCTGGAGCATCACCTGATGGTAACGGACGCGGCGTACGTGCCGTATTGCAAGGGGTACCGGCCGGAGTAAGGGGCGGGGCCACTGCTACGGAACCAGGCGAAGGTTTTTCTTGAAGTCCTTGAAGTTCTTCACGTAGTGCTCGGCGGCGTGCAGGATATCGTCGATCTGCTCCGGCGTCACCGGCCGCACGACCCTTGCCGGGGCGCCCAGGACCATGGAGTTGTCGGGGATAACGCTTTTTTCCAGCACCAGGGCGCCGGCGCCGATAAGGCAGTTCCTGCCGATGACCGCCCCGTTCATGACCACCGCGTTTATGCCGATAAGGGAGTCGTCGCCGATGACGCAGCCGTGCAGCATCGCCTGGTGGGCCACGGTGACGCCCCGGCCTATCACGAGGTCGTTTTCCTCCTCGCAGTGGAGGACCGCCCCGTCCTGTATGTTGGAATTTTCACCGATAACAATCGCGCCGTCATCGGCCCGGACCACGGCGTTGAACCAGATGCTCGCGTTGTTCCTGATACGCACCGACCCCACCACCACGGCGCTCTCAGCGATGAAATAATCATCGCCCTCTATCACGATTTTCCTGTCTCCCAGGTCGTATTTCATGGCTTCACCGCCTTACTGTTTCAGACGCCGGCAAGGAGCTTCCTGAATTCCGGCGTGAAGTTTCCCTCGGACACGCTGGCCACGGGTCCCGTCATGGAAACCGACCAGTCATTGCCGATGTCTATCGATAGTGAGCCGCCCGGCATATGCACGGTGACGCTGCCGTCGACCAGGCCGAGACGCCGGGCCGCGCAGGCCGCGGCGCAGCTGCTGCTCCCCGACGCCAGGGTGTAACCGGCGCCGCGCTCCCAGATCTCTATCCGCAGCGACCGCCGGTCGATGACCTGCGCCAGCTGCATGTTGATCCGGTTCGGGAAGAGGGGGTGGCGCTCGATGGCCGGCCCTAGTTCGCAGGCCAGCTCCCTTGATATTGCTTTGAGGGGAATCACGCAGTGGGGATTTCCCATCGAGACGCAGGTCATGAGGTATCTCTTTCCCAGGATCTCGACCGGCTCGTTCAGGACCTCGCGGCGGGGGCCCGCCACCGGGATCCTTTCACTGTCGAAGATGCAGCTGCCCATGTTGACCTTTATCAGGTATGCGGCCGGGTCCAGGAGCTTCGCCTCGATGGGACCGCCGGGGGTCATGAACGACGCGGTATCACCTTTGACGTAGCCGTGCTCGAGGAGATAGCGCGTGAAGATCCTCACGCCGTTGCCGCTCTTTTCCGCTTCGCTGCCGTCCGGGTTGAATATCCTGAGGCGCATCGGGCCGTCGCCGAAGAGGGGCCCGTACAGGATGCCGTCGGACCCGATGCCGAGGTTGCGGTCGCAGATGAGTTTGATGGTTTCCGGGTTAAGGGCAACATTGTTCCCGGAGGGGTCGATGACGATATAATCGTTGCCCAGCCCGTGGTATTTGTAAAAGTCCATGATGCCGCTCCTGTTTGAGTGACCGGCGCCTTAACGTGCCCGGTCATTGGTCCTCCCGTTCCTCTTTCGCCCTTTTCACGCCGTTCAGGTCTTCCAGGGCCCGGAGAACCGTATCGTAATCGTTCGCCGCGTTCCAGAACAGGTAGCCCTTCGCCCCCGAATCATTGGTCGCTTTTATCTGCGTCTTGATGTACTGGCTGTTGTAGTGGGAAACGCGCCAGCGGAAGGCCTGGAGCCAGGGCCGCACCACGCTGTTTTTCCCGGCAAGGCTGATCACCTTCTGGCACCCGCTGTAAATGAAGTAGTAGGGATTGTCCCCGGGCCGGGCGTAGCCGTCAAAGTCGTCGTTGAAGTGCGAGGGATAGAGCATGGGCGATATGATGTCGCAGTGCTTCGCCAGGAGGTCGATCCGCTGGCCCGTGCTTTCGATGTCGACTTCCTTTCCCCAGGCGACAACGCCGAAGATGTCGATGGAGAGGCGCGTCTTGCGGGTGGCAATGGCCTCATGGGCACGCTTGAGGAAATGGGTGATGGCCTGCTCCCGGGACATCTTCCCGAAATCGTACTTGAAGTCCGCTTCCCTGGGGTTCCCCGTGGTGGGGAAGCGGATATAGTCGAACTGGACTTCATCCACGCCCATGTCGGCAAGCTCAACCGCCAAGGCGATGTTGTAGTCCTGCACCTTTTTATTGGTCGGATCGCACCATTTTTCCTTCGCCTCGGTGTTCCAGAGGCCGCCGCCCCGCGACCTGATGGCCATTGAAGGGTCTTTTTTGCGCAGCAGGTGGTCGTGGAACACGGCCATCCGCGCTACGGTGTAGAACCCGTTCTCCTTGAGGGTGCGGATAAATTTTTCCATGTTGTCTATGGTGCGCTTTTCATGGGTGCCGAGCCTCTGCACTTCCGGGACCCGGCTGTAATAGCTGAGGTCGCCGCCGATGTCCTTGGCGTCGAAGACGATCGTATTAATGCCGAGCTCCCTGAACCGGTCCATATTGCCCAGGATCTTGTTCCCGCCGACGCTGGTCCCGGTGAAATAGAGGCCGCGGGCGGTGATAAGGGGCGGCATGACCTGGTTCCTCGGGTCACGGCGGAGGGCCGGCGCCGGGCCGGGGATCACCAGGGCGGTGCCGGCAGGAACGTCGCTGCCCCGGATCCCGTTGTATTCCCTGATGGATGAAGCCAGGGATGAGGCCCGGTAATAATCGGTATACCGTACCGCTTCCGACGCGATGTCGCCGAGGTCCTCGTCATTTTTGCCGGCCCGGTACATGAGGATGCCCCCGCTGTGTATGAAGCCGCGGGGAAGGTCGCGGTATGTCCGCACCTGGGGCCGGAAATCGCGGTGATCGACGACGGTGTAGGTGGGGCTGGACGGGATCAGGGCCTCCGCGGTCTCGATGTAAAAGCTGAGGAGGCAGTCGTGGATATACAGGACCTTGTCAATATGCGTAATGATGCCGGCCGCGATGGTGCATGCCCCGAGTATGGCGACTATGATATAGTTCAGGTTCTTGTTCATTCGGGTTCCCGCCCGCGGTACATGACATAATATCTGTTGTCTATAATCAATAATTTTTTAAAAAGGAAGGATAAATATAGAGGCAGGCAGTGCCCGGTGCCGGAGTGGACAACCAGTTTAAAAAGGGGATGAGGGAGTAAGTGAACGACAGCGCCGGGGCGCAGTTTAAGCCCGCCGCTTTGCAATAAATTGTAATTGATTTTATTGACATCTCAGCCCATAGTATCACCCTGCCTGATCGAGTATAGCGGTGGCGGTATCGGATGATGGCTGACGGACAGAACAACGGGACCCAGGGCGGGGCGCTGCCGATAACTATCGGCGTGGCTGTCCTGCGCTTCTGGGACGGGGTCCGCGACTTCGGGGCCTACGTCTATTCGATCTTCCAGTCCTTCAAGTCCCTGCAGTTCATCCGCATGAGGGCGGTCTATGCCATCATCCTTCAGCAGACAAAGTACACCGGCATCGACGCGTTCCCCTTTATCATCGTCATCGCCATCCTCCTCGGCGGCGTGGTTATCATCCAGGGCATGACCAACCTCCCGAAATTCGGCATCGAGGGCTATTTCGGGAACCTGCTGGTCATCATCATCGCCCGCGAGCTGGGTCCCCTGGTGACGGCGCTCATCGTGATAAGCCGCTCCGGGTCAGCCATGGCCACGGAAACGGCGACGCAGCAGTGGAGCAAGGAGATCCTGGCCCTGGAAATCTCCGGCATAGACCCGCGCCTCTTCATCGTGATCCCCCGCATCGCGGCCACGATTCTTTCGATATTTTCCCTGATCATTTTTTTCGATATCGTGGCCTTCCTGGGGGGCTATTTTATTTCGCTCACGACGATATACATCCCCCTGGACATGTTTTTCCAGAACCTGGGCACGGCATTTTCCCTGAAAGATCTGGCGGCGACCATCCTCAAGAGCCTTGTCTTCGGACTTCTCATCCCTCTGGTAAGCTGCTACTACGGGATGATGCCCCGCTCGAAATTCGAGATACCGATATTCGTGTCCCGCGCGGTGAGCCGGACGCTTTTTTTCACCGTCCTGCTGAACGTGGCCATCTCGGTGGCCTTCTATTTTACGTGGCTGGAGTAGGACATGGCGCCCCTGCTTGAGTTCATCGATGTTTCCTGCGCCGCCGCCGAGCCCGTGGAAGGGCTCTCCTTCGCCATCGGGGAAGGAGAGAACGCCGTGTTCTTCGGGATCGAACAGTCGGGGCTGAGGACGCTGACGCAGCTGATGCTGAACCTGGAGGAGCTGTATTCCGGCGACATTCGCTACCGGGGAAAGACGCTGCAGGGCCTCGACTACCTGGGTAAGCTCCGCTACAAGAACGAAATCGGCTACGTCCACGGCGACTACGGCCTTATCTCCAACATGACGGTGGAGCAGAACATCGCGCTGCGCCTTGACTATTATTCTGAGTATTCCCCCCGGGAAATCACCGGGATAACCGAACGGCTCATGGGCGAGCTGAACATCCTCGATAAAAGGAGGGCGAGGCCCGTGGAGCTTACCGCGTCGCAGATATTCCGCACCGCCTACGGCCGGGCGGTGGCCCATGACCCCGGCCTGCTCATTTTCGAACACGCCTTCACGGGCCTCTCTCCCCTGAATATCAGCTCCTTCATGGATGTTTTAAAGAGGCGCGTGGAGAGCCCCGATAAATCGGTCGTTTTCATCACCTATGAACCGCAAAAATTTCTTGATTTTGCCGATATCTTCATAATGCTGTATAAAGGCAGGATCGTTTTCTCCGGCACGCGCAGTGAATTCCGGGAATCCGGCAATCCCTACCTGGTCCAGTACAGGAACGTGGACCTGGAAGGGCCCATGGAGATCCGCTAGGGCGGGGGCGTATGAACATGAATATGGTTATGAAGAGGATAATCACCAGGATCCGCGAGGGACTGGGAAGGCTTGAATACCGGGTGGGGCTCTTCGTCCTTATCCCGGCCGTCGTCATCGTCCTCTTCATACTGGTGAAGCTCGGCTATTCCCTCGCCACGTCCACCATGGATATCTACGTGAAGGTGAACAGCATCTCGTCCCTCAAGAAGGGAACGCCGGTCCAGGTCAAGGGCTACCAGCTCGGCCGCGTCGTTGACGTCCGTCCCCTGTTCAAGCCGGCCCTTCATTTCATCGCTACCCTCCGGATCAGGAAGGACATCGAACTGTACGAGGACTGCGCCGCCGTCATCACCAATCAGAACGTCATCGGAGACCCGGTGGTGGAGCTCCGCAACCCGGAGAAGAAGGGGGCCTTCCTGAGGGAGGGTGACGTGATCGAAGGGATAGAATCGGGCAGCATCGAGGACATCATGACCAAGGTCAACACCCTGCTGACCGAGGTGACCGCAATCGTGACCCTCTACCGCGAGGTATCGCAGGAGAGCCGCGGCGACATCCGCAGGCTCGTCACCAGCCTGGCCGGCAGCATCCAGAATATAAACAGCATTTTACAGAACTCGCAGAAGGACATCATCGACATCATCGGCAGCATGCGCAAAACGGCCCGCACCCTGGACGAGGTGTCCAGCGAGATCAAGAAGAACCCGATGAAGTTCCTTTTCAGCGGCAAGAAGGAATAGCCGGCCCCGTGTTATTTTTTCCCGATGTTGACCGTCTCAAGAACATTGTAGGGCTGCTTGTTCTGCGCCTCGTGGTATATCCGTATAAGGATTTCCGCCAGGATGCCTATCTGGATAAAGAGGACGGCGAGGAGGAGCAGCATTACCGTGAGGATGAGGAGCGGGTTCCGGTTCATGGGAAGGTGGAGGAATACCTTCATGCCGATGACCGCCACCCCGCTCAAAATGCTCAGCATGAACATGATGAACCCCGTGCCGCCGAAGACATATATGGGCTTGGTTGAATACTTGCCCATGAAGGTGACGGTGATGAGGTCCAGGATAACCTTGAAGGTCCGCTTGATGCCGTACTTGGACTGGCCGTACTGGCGGGGATGGTGCGTGACGGGGACCTCGGTGATCTTCGCCCCGATCCACGAGGCATGCACGGGGATGAAGCGGTGCATCTCGCCGTAGAGGCTGACCTGCTTCAGTATTTCGCTCCGGTACGCCTTGAGGGAACACCCCAGGTCGTGGAGCCTGACGCCGGTGACCCTCGCTATCAGCCAGTTGGCGATGCGGGACGGGAGCTTCCGGGACAGGAACTTGTCCATCCTCTTCTTGCGCCAGCCGCTCACCACGTCGTATCCTTCCTCGATCTTCTTGAAGAGCATGCCGATGTCGTTGGGATCGTTCTGGAGATCGGAATCCATGAACACGATGATGGTCCCCATGGCGTAATCGATGCCGGCCGACATCGCCGCCGTCTGGCCGAAATTGCGGCGGAACAGGACGACCTTGATGTTCCGGTCCTTCTTCGCGATGTCGCGGAGGATGTCCGGCGATGAATCGACGCTGCCGTCGTCGATGAAAATCACTTCATAGGTGACATTGAGGGGTTTCAGGGCCTTGATGATTTCTTCATACTGGAGGCGGATGTTGCCCTCCTCGTTGTAGACCGGGAGGACGACGGACAGGTAGGGCGCGGCAGACTTTTTTTTCTGTGCTGGCTTTGCCGATGGCATAGGAATACTCCACGTCACGGTTGATTGTCTGAAATGCCGCCCGGCCCCTGCAGAGCTGGTGTTTCCCGGATCGGGTGCGCCGGTTGTGCGGCAAATCCTTTTTTTTATTCTTGCAAAAAGCAACAATAATCGGGTATCTGCATAAATACAAACATTTTTTTAAAAAATAATATTTTGATAATTCCCGCCGCCTGCGGCGGCGGGGGACAGATAATAAAAGTGGGTGTGTCCCCCGCGGCCAGCGGCGGCAGGGGACAGGGGGTATCAAGATCGCGTCGCTTCGCTCGCGATGACGGAGAATGGTTCATGAAAGAATCGAAACTGTCACATCTGGTCGATCCCCTGCGGGAAATGGTATACCAGTTCGGCATGGTCATAGGCAGATTCCGCGAAGAGAGCGGTGCCCTTCTTGCCGGAGTCACCTGCGACATGTTTCCCGCGGAGATAACCGCGGCGCTGGGACTTGTCCCCCTGCGGCTTCCGTCGCTGATGGTCGGGCGCTGCACCGCCGCGGGAGCGTCATCGCTTGACGGCCTTAAAGGAATCTATGACCTCCTGGTGGTGCCGCGGGGTTGCGCCGGAAGGGGCGGCCTGACGGCCGGATCGGCCGCGGTCAGCGAGTTCTCGTGCCCCCCCGGCTGGGGAGAAGAATCATGCGGGGCCATGGAGGCGTCCCTGGAAAAGCTGCTGGATCAGGCAGGCTGCGGCGGACTCTCCCGGCTTGACCCTTCGGTCCTTTCGTCCGTGACCGCGATGTACAACAGGACGCGGAGAACGGTGCGGGGAATTGTAGCCGCTCGGCGCGAAAAGCCCGACCTTCTCTCGTGCCGGGACCTGGGGGCGGTGCTGGAAGCGGCCATGGTGTTCCCCCCGGCGGTGACGGCCGATTTCCTGGCCGCGGTCCTTGACGGCCTGAACCGGACGGAATCAGCCGGGTTTGGCGGCGTCCCGGTGATGGCCTACGCGAGTTTCGCCAGCGATCCAGCGGTGCTGGACGAGATCGAGGAAGCGGGGTGCATCGTCGTCGAGGATGACACCTGCGGCGGCAGGCGCCAGTTCGACATGTCGTACAACCATGAATCTGCCGACCTGTACCATGAAATACTTGACGCTTTCTCGTACCGGCCCCGGTGCCCCTCGGTGAGGACCGTGGAGGAGCGGACCGCGCTCCTCTATTCGATGATCAAGGGCCATGGCATCGAGGCCGTGGTGTTCATCGAGGACCTCTGCTGCCCGGCGCGGAGCAGGGACATCGGCGAGCTGCGCGTCCGCCTCATGCGGTCGGGCGTTGACCCCCTGGTGGTGACATCGGGTGATGCGGCGGAAAAGATGCGGGAATATGCGCGGAGGATGTGTGGGAGGCTATGAATAGAGGACGTGCTATTGATGATGAAGGCGGGGTCACGTGACCCCGCCTTCATCATGCGTGCGTTACATCACTTGCTCACCCGGTTGATATAGTCCCCGGTGATCCTGAAGGCTTCCCCGAGGAAGAGGTCGTTTTCCAGGTCAACCAGCTTTTTGCCGCTTTCCTTGTTGAAGGTTTTCTCCAGCTCTTTCTGCTTCTGCTTCTCAATGGCTGATTCCTCCTTCAGGCTGATGGTCTTGCTGTTGATCTGCTCCTTGTATTTCTTGATCTTTTCGTTGAGCTTGCGGTACTTCTCATTGGCGGTGACCCGCGCCGACGATTCCCCGCCAAGCTGGTATATGATGCCCGCGTTCACCATGTTGAAATTCTTGTGCTCCGCCGGGGGTATTTTTTTCCACTTGAGGGGATACTTGTTCTTGCTCTCGCCGATGTCCCAGATGGAGGAGAGGTCCGGCACCCTGATGTCCGGCGCGATGCCGGTCAGCTGGTTCGACGACCCGTCAGGCTGGTAGAAGATCGATATGGTTATCTTGATGGCGCCCTTCTTGAAGGGGAGCTCGTTGTAGGACTGCACGGTCCCCTTGCCGAAGGTGCTGTCCGGGCCGATGATGAGCCCCCGCCGGTAGTCCTTGATGGCGCCGGCAAGGATCTCGGAGGCGCTGGCGCTGAACTTGTCGATCAGCACGACCATCGGGCCGTCGTAGACGATGCTTTCGTCGTTGTCATTGACCACGTGGGGCCGGTTCCTTCCGTCCACGATCTGGAGTACCGGTCCTCCGGCAATGAAGAAGCCCGCGATGTCGATGGCCTCGTTGAGGAGGCCCCCGGGGTTCCCCCTGAGGTCGAGGATGATGCCCTTGACCTTTTCGGCTTTCAGCTTCAGCAGTATTTCGCGCACGTCGCCGGAAGAGCTCTTGCCCCGCTCCTTGTCATAATAGAAGGAAGGGAGCTTGATATATCCGACCTTGCGGTTCTTGTCGCCGTCGATGGTCAGTATCTGCGATTCGGCGGCGCTGTCCTTGAGGCTGATTTCCTCGCGGACGATGGGGACCACCATCCGTATCGGCTTGTTCCCCTCGCCGGACTCGCGCAGGACGGTGAGCCGCACCTCGGTGCCCTTGGTGCCGCGGATCTTTTTCACCACGTCCCGGAGGTCCATGTCGACGACGTCAAGCGGCTCGCCGTCGCCCTGGGCGACCGCTATGACCTTGTCACCCGGCTTGAGCTTTATCTTGTCCGGCAGCTTGTCGGCCGCCCCGCCGGCGATGATCGACTCCACAATGACGAACCCGTCCTCGGACTTGAGGCGCACGCCGATACCTTCAAGCTTCAGCTTCATGGATATGCTGAAATCCTCGTTCTCCTCCTGGGTGAGGTAGTTGGAGTGGGGGTCCAGGGACATGGAGAAGGCGTTCATGAACCGGTCAAGGAGCTTTTCCTCGTCTATTTCCTCGACCCTCTTGTGAAGAAGGTCGTATTTCTTGGCGAGCTTCTTCTTCGCCTCCGCCAGGCTCTGCCCGGAGGAGAGGTAGTTGAGGAGCTGGAGCTTCACGTTCTTGCGCCAGCGGTCCCTCATCTCCGCTTTCGTTTCGGCGTAGTCGACCTTGTCGCGGTCAACGATTATCTTTTCATCGACGGTGAAGTCGAACTTGCTCTTGATGAGCTCGTTGATGAGCCTGTTGCTTTCCAGGAAGCGTTTTTTGTAGAGAGAATAGATGTCGTCCAGGAAATCAAACTGGTTGTTCTGGATGTAGTCGTCTATTTTGTGCCGGTATTTCTGAAATCCCTCGATGTCCTTCTTGTAAAAGTAATACTTGCCGTAATCCAGCGACATGATGAGGTTGTCCAGGATCCGCTCGGACAGATCGTCGTTCAGGGAATGATACTGCACGTGCATGGCAAGGAACTGGTTAACCAGGGTGGGGACGTCGTTTTTCTTGAGGCCTTCGGAATTTTTGAAGCAGGATAGAACGATCGCAAAGGTTGCGATCAGGACCAGATACTTTTTCGACATTGGGTTTATCTCCGGGATGAAATTAGTATTGCTGCAACATTCATTTACTTACGGGGTCCGGGGGCGAACCCCCGGCAATGCCCGGCCGCCGGGCCGCAGTAACTAAAAAAAGCAGATAAAAGAATAAGTCAATAATTATTTGGAAAGGTTACAAGTAATTCAAAAGAGGGCCTGCGGGTCGCCGCGGAGGCGGGACGCGGCCGGTCGCGTTTTTATATTGACATCTTCCCCGCGGTGGTATGTCTGCTGGACATGACAGGAGGAATCCCGTGACGCGTTTCGCGATAATCCTGGCGCTTTTCGCGCCCCTGGCCGTGGAATCGTGCTACTGCTACAGGGCCATCACGGTCGACCGGACCCACGGCCTGTATCGCACTGACGCGGCCGGCGTCCATGCGCGGGCGGCGCGGTTCCGCGTTCCCGTCGAGAAGGTCCTCGCGCGGAAACCTTCGCTCTCGCCGGCCGCTTTCATCAACAACAGGGCCGTTGGCCTTGCGCTGCAGGGCCGGTACGGCGAGGCCGAGATTCTTTTCAGGGAGGCCCTCGCCGAAGATGCCCGTGATGCGGCGGCGCTCAACAATCTCGGGGTGGTATGCGAGGTTAACGGGGACAGGGAAGGGGCCTTCAGGATGTACGCCGAAGCATGCCGTGTTGAACCGGGCAATGCCGCTTTCAGAAAGAACTTCATGAACTTCGCCGATTACCGGGACGGGAAGGAATGACGCCACCGCGGGCGGACTTCAGGCCGACCTGATGATTTCGAGGAGCCGCGCCGCCGATTTCTCCCAGGAAAACTGCCGTGACCAGGCAAGGCCTTTCCTGCTCATGGCGCTCCTCCGGGTCCTGTCGGACAGGACCTGCTCCATCGACGCAGCGAGAGCGTCGGTGTCAAGGGGATCCACCAGGACGCACGCGTCCCCGGCCACTTCCGGTATCGAGGATGACGTTGAAGAGATGACCGGGCACCCGCACTGCATCGCCTCGAGGACCGGCATCCCGAACCCCTCGTACAGGGTGGGAAATACGAAAACGTCCGCCCCGCTGTACAGGGGGGCCAGGTCTTCCGACGGCACGTATCCCGTGACGATAATTGAATGCTTGGCCGGATGCCTTTCTATCATTTCAAAAAGCTTCGTGTTTTTCCATCCGCTCATGCCCACCAGCACCAGCTGGTGACGGACGCGTCCCCCGATCTTCGCAAAGGCGTCGAGAAGGGCCGCGAGGTTTTTGCGTGGCTCAAGGGTGCAGACCGACAGTATGTAGGGACGGGTGATCTCGTAACTCTTTTTGACCCGCACTATTGACCTGGCGTCGGCCCTGCGGAATGTCTTCCGGTCCGCGGCGTTATGCAGCGTTACAATCTTCTTCCGTATATTCAGGAGCCTGGCCAGGTCGTTCCTGGTGCTGTCGGACACCGACAGGAGAAGGTCGGCCCGTTTCATGTTCCTGACAATGGCGTGCTTTTTGTGCCAGGTGTTCACGTCGGTGGTTTCCGGATAGAGCTTCCATACCAGGTCATGGATGAGCCATATCTTTTTGATCTTTGAGAAAAAGAAAAGGGGGAAGAAATCGGCGAAGAACCCGATGTAGACATCGATCCTGTTGTCCCGCATCGATTTTGCGAGCCAGAAATAGAGGCAGGCGCGGTCGATCACCTCGAGGGCCATCTTGAGGAGGCGGTAGAAGACAATCCGGAATACCGCCGGCAGCGTTTTTTCGCTGCCGCCCTTCAGGACCGCCAGGGCGTCCGTGATCCTGTATTTAAATCTTTTAACGCGCCAGTCATACCGGACATGCCTCCACTTTTCGTTCGGCAGGTCCGCGTGGAGAAGTGCGTCGATGGTGTATATGAAATAACTGTTGTCGGGGTCCGCCCTCTGGAGCTCCCTGATGTAGCTCAGCGTAACGTTCCCTATGCCGGTCAGGTTTTTTGATGACAGCGATAATGCTTCAATGGCTATTCTCATGAGGGGTCCGTTGCCATGATGAACCGGTTTTGCGGCCGGGGAGGATAAGGCCGTTCATCCTCCCTCGCTAAATGAAGTAAAAAATTGCCGCTATTAGTCAACACTTTTATTTCAAATGCATCTAAAACTGCCGGTAAGCAGATTCCGGGGTTCATAAATCATAAAAAAATCCCGCGGTGTGTTAAAATAGTTGTCAATATTCACCCGCTCTTGTTGTATCTTACAAGGGATCAGAACCACATATGATGAGGAATTATTTGCGGCCGTATGCTGACTGACACCTACAAGCGCAAACACGATTATCTGCGCGTTTCCATAACCGACAAATGCAACTTGCGGTGCCGCTACTGCATGCCCCCCGAGGGCGTGGAGTTGCTTCCCCACGGGCAGGTCCTCAGGAACGAGGAGTTCGTGCGGCTTATCGGGATTTTCGTGTCCATGGGCGTCGTCAAGGTTCGGTTCACCGGCGGCGAACCCCTTGTCCGGAAGGGTTTCATTGACATCGTGTCCCGGACCAGGTCGTCGCACCCGGCGCTGGAGCTGTGCCTTACCACCAACGGAATTCTCCTGGGAGATTATATCGACGGCCTGCGGAGTCTCGGGGTCAGGAAGCTGAACATCAGCCTCGACACCATATCCCGGGAAAGGTACCGTGCCATCACGATGCAGGACGGTCTTGCCGGCGTGCTTTCGGCGATTGACAGGGCTCTCGACTCTGATTTTTTCGACGTGAAGGTCAATGCCGTGCTTTTCAGAGAGACCATAGACGAGCTGGATGAGTATCTTGATTATTTCAGGGAGCGCGACGTGACCGTCCGCTTTATAGAAAAAATGCCCTTTGTCACCGAAGAAACCGGCGGATCGTTTCTTTCATCGGATGTGCTCGTTGAAGAGCTCCGGGCCCGCGGCGAGATGAAGCGCAACACGGGCATCGACACGAATGTGGCGCTTATGTATGACTACCTGTACCGCGGGAGGTATCCGATGAAAATCGGCGTGATACCGCCCCTGACGCAGAAATTCTGCTCTGCCTGCAACCGCCTCAGGATAACATCGGACGGGTACCTGAAGACGTGCCTCCACTCGAGCGTCGACCATGACCTCAAAAGGCTCCTCCGTGAGGGCGCCGATGATGACGGGGTCCGCGCGGAAATAGTGCGGGCGGTTGCGGAGAAAGGAGAGGGGCACAGCCTTGACTGCGACCATGATGACGGCGGGTGCTCGGTACGGCCCAGGTCCAGGTTCATGTCCAAGATCGGCGGCTAGGATCAGGCGCGGAGTGAAACAGGAAAGGAGACGCCCATGAGATTAGGTATCGCACTAGTGGTGGCAGCAACCGCTGCGTGCATGTGCGCCTCCGGGTGCAAGAAGAACGTGCGCGAGGCGCCCCTGGTCGAGCGGCAGGACGCGATCTACGTGACGTGGGAATTCTCAAGCGCTGACAGGGACGGCGAGCCGTATACCGAAGCGTCCCTGATCATCAACGGCAGCCGGGAGCACAGGCACCGGATCGGCGTATTCTACGGAAGGGTCAGGAAAATATTGAGCCCCGGCGAGATCAACCGCGAAATGGTGGGCGGGACGATTTCCGGGTTTGTCACAAACCACCAGGGACGGGGATGCGAGGTCATTGTCCGCTACAACGAGCAGATCCAGCGTCTCATCGTCGCCGAACGCCCGTGGAGCGAGAAGCTCCCGGCCGGGTCCTACGGCGTGATAAAAAACATCCCGGTCCCCGAATTGAGAAGGGAAAAGATAGGTTTTTGAACAACGATCAGCTGTATTGTACTTGACATTTTCCCCTGAGCATCTACTGGTTGATATTTTCGCAGAAGGACCCTGTATACTATTTGGGAAAAACCGGAGTATAATGCTTTTTAATACGTATCAATTCTTTGTCTTCATTCTTGCTGTCATCGGCATTTTTTTTATTCTGCCCCAGCGGTTCCGATGGATCCTGTTGCTCGCCGCGAGCTATTTCTATTACATGTACTGGGACCCCCGGTACGCGATCCTCATATTCACGACTACCGTGGTGGTGTACGGCACGGCGCTCCTGATGGAGGGAAGGCCGGAACGGACGAAGAAGCTCCTGGTGGCGGCCAGCGTCATCATCAACCTTTCGATCCTGGCGACGATCAAGTATTTCAATTTCATCAACGACAGCCTGAAGGACCTCTTCGCGCTCTTCGGCGCAAGCTACACGGTGCCGGCAATGAGCATACTCATGCCGATCGGCATCTCCTTCTACACCTTCCAGGCCCTGAGCTATACCATAGATATATACCGGGGTACACGAAAGCCGGAACGGCATTTCGGCATTTTCGCCCTTTATGTAAGCTTCTTTCCGGTTCTTCTCTGCGGCCCCATTGAGCGGTCGACCACGCTCCTGCCGCAGTTCTACAGGGAGATGGAATTCGATTATCAGCGGATTACGGACGGGCTCAAGCTCGTGGCATGGGGCTACTTCCAGAAGATGGTTGTAGCCGACCGCCTGGCCCTTTACATCAGCCAGGTGCAGGCGATGCCCCAGGCTTTTTCCGGGCTCCCGATCCTGGCCGCCATTTACCTGTATCCGTTCCAGGTACTGTGCGATTTTTCCGGGTACACCGACATGGCCATAGGGGTCGCCCTGATCATGGGATATAAGCTCACGGAGAATTTCCGCCAGCCCTTCCTGGCCCTGTCCCTGGGCGACATGTGGCGGCGGTGGCACATATCCCTTATATCATGGTTCCGGGATTACCTCTATATACCCCTCGGAGGCAACCGGGTTCCCCGGTGGCGGCAGTATCTCAATCTGATGATCATCTTCACCCTTTCCGGCTTATGGCACGGCGCCCAGTGGACCTTCGTCCTCTGGGGCTCCCTCAACGGCCTCTTCATCATCATAAGCCGCATGACGGAGAAGCCGCGCGGCTGGATACGGGAACATATCTTCAGGGGTATCGGCGGCATGCCTGCCCCGGCGTATTTCACCCTTGCCGCGGCGCTGGTGGCGGCGGTTTTCCTGCTCCCCATGGCCGGGATCCGGATGGGCATGGGGGCCAGGGTGGCGGCAGGCGCGGGAAGCCTGGCGATGATCGCCGTTGGTGTCGTGAGAACCCGGGGTGAGGTATATGGACGCTTTACGGCGGGTCTGAAACAGTTCTGGATGATGGCGGCCACGTTCCATCTCTTCGCCTACAGCGGCGTATTCTTCGGGGTGAAAAGCGTAAAAGACGGCTGGTATATGCTGAGCCACGCCTTCGCGCCCTCGGTGAATACTGATCCCCTGCTGGACGACACGATGCAGTTTCTGCTCATGATAGCCGTTGTTGCGGTTTTCATGATAACCCAGTATATCAAGGAGTATCGCGGCAGCATACGCGATCTGATCCGTACAAAGCCGGCGTGGGTGCGGCTGTCCCTCTACTGCCTGCTTTGCTTCGGCGTCCTGTTTTTCGGCGTCCGCGGCGCCGCGCAGTTCATCTATTTCAGGTTTTAAGGTGCTTTTTTGAAACGATTGATCGGAAAAATTATCCTCATCGCCCTTGTTTCGGCCGCCCCGGTGGCCCTGTATAATTATTACGTGGACCAGTATTTTGTTCTTCGTCAGGAAGTGAAATCGATGCGGGTGCTGCCCAACGAGCGCTGGGTCAAGACCGAGTATCTTGTCAGGAATCCTGCCAAGTATGATTCCATCGTGTTCAGCTCGTCCCGGGGGAGCCAGATACCGATAGAGTTCATCAATCAGCACACCGGCAGGAGATATTACAACATGAGTGTGATGGCAGGGGTGCCGTCCGATTATCTGGCTATCATGAAGATCCTGCTGCGCAACAAGGTCGTCATCAAACATCTCCTTATAGGACTTGACTATTATTCATTTCAGGGCGCTACACCGGCCCAGTTTTACCGGGGCATCATGTATCCGGATAAACAGACCGACCGGTTTAAGGAGTATTGCAAGTACCTGTTCCTGCCCTTTGACACCACCATGTTCAACGAGCTCAGGTTCGATGGTTCGGATGTTGAATATGACATATTCGGCACCGGGGAGTATCATTTTGTGAAAAGGGAAAAAAGCATCGCGGAACATCCCGAGCAGCATGCCGCCCGGTTTAACTTCCCGACCATGACGGTCTGTGATGATCGTCTTGCGAGAACCATGGATGAAATAAAGCAGCTCCTCGCCATTTGTAAAGCGAACGGCATTGAGACCACTTTTTTCATTAATCCTGAATACGCGCCGTCATATTACTGCGACAACATAGATTTTCTTAATAAAATCCGCCGTCTTTTTGCGGAAATAACGGATTTCTGGGATTTCAATGGTTCTTTGGCGGTAACGGGAAACATGTACAACTATGTTGACTTGATACATTACCGCAAGTTGGTCGGCAGAATGATGATAGCGAGGATTTTTAATGTTCCCGGCATGGCGCCCGCTGATTTCGGGAGGATTGTGACCGGGGAGAATATAACGGCATTCATCGCGGAATCGACCAGGGAATTTTATATTAATAAGAAAAAGATCAAGCTGAACTGCCTGCCGTGCAGACAGGCGATCTGGAAGTAGGGCGCCCCGTATCTATTGTCCTTAGCACGGCAGAAGCTAACCGACCCCCCGGCTCTTATCCTGCCGCCTCATAACATAATCCCTCAGGTTCAGGACGATGCTTGCCGTACAGGCCGCGGCGAAGACCGTGACAGTGGCCGTGTCGACCATCTGCTGGGCCAGGTTAATTCCCGTTATCTCATCTATGAGAAAATGTATGTAGGAATCGGAGGCAATGGGCCGGCCAAGGGCCGCGCGCACCCTCCAGTGCCAGTCTGTGCAGAAGCAGAACCCCCACCCGTACCATATCCCTATGATAAACCAGGAGAAGGCCGTGGCCGCGATGGTGGCCAGGTGGACCTTTCTCGTTTTCTTCCATATCCACCCGGTCATGTTGAAAAGGGTGAAGACCGTGTGAAAGACAAGAAAGAAGTAATCGAGAAATTGCAGCATGATTGACTCTCCCAATAAGAACTCTCTGATCCTACCTGGCCTTACACGCATTCAATGCAGACGTTGCATGAAAAGTCTGATGCTGAAAAACGGGAAAAATATTATACTTGAATCATATCAAGAAAATATTCGATATTATAAGGAATAACTCTCGCAGAGGCGCTGAGCCGCAGAGTTTTATTAATTCGCCCAGGGTGTTCTACAGCCACATGAATTAAAAAACTGATTTTATGAACATAGTGATTCTTTTTTTTCTCTGCGCCACTGCGACTCTGCGAGAAACTTAATTAAATATTTTTATAGTAATATTGAATGTCCCCCACGCCACCTTCTGTCAAACAGTATTATTTGAGGAGATAAATACTTTAGCTTGCTCTGAAAAACTTAACTATTCTGTTGACTGCCCATCTTGCCTTCATTATATTTATGTAATTTATCCGGTTACAGGGATATGGCCCTGTGCCGCAGGGAGAAGCGCCATGAACCACCTCAAAGGACAACAGAGCCCCTATCTGCTTCAGCACCTTCATAATCCCGTTGACTGGCATCCCTGGGGAGAAGAGGCCTTTGCCCTCGCGCGGTCCCTGGACAGGCCGATATTTCTCTCGATCGGTTATTCCACCTGCCACTGGTGTCATGTCATGGAGCGGGAGTCCTTCGAAAACGGGACTGTCGCTGCCGTGCTGAACGGGTCCTTCGTTGCCATCAAGGTGGACCGCGAGGAGCGGCCCGACATCGACAGGGTCTACATGACGGCATGCCAGCTCATGACCGGGACCGGCGGGTGGCCTCTCACCATCATCATGACCCCGGAGGGGAAGCCTTTTTTCGCCGTAACCTATCTTCCGAGGGAGAGCGCCCACGGAAGGGCCGGGCTCCTGGAAATCCTCGGCCGCGTCATCGAAATATGGAAGGACCGCCGCGCCGAGGCGGACGCTTCGGCCGAAACCATAACCGCCGCCCTGGGCGCGAGGCCGGCGGCGGCCGGTGTGACGGCCGGAGAGGAGGATCTGCGCCGCGCTTCCTCCCGGTTTGCCGCCCTCTTCGACGCGGCCAACGGCGGGTTCGGCGGGGCGCCGAAGTTCCCGTCACCCCACAACCTGCTCTTCCTCCTGCGCCGATGGAAGCTGGCCGGCGACGACAGGGCCGGGGACATGGTCCTGGAGACGCTGCGGCGCATGCGGATGGGGGGCATCTATGACCATGTCGGCTACGGCTTTCACCGCTATTCCACCGACGAGCGCTGGCTCCTTCCCCATTTCGAGAAGATGCTCTACGACCAGGCCATGCTGGCCATGGCCTATGCCGAGGCATACCAGGCCTGCGGGGACCTTCTCTTTGCCGGGACGGTGCGGGAGATCTTCGAATACGTTTCCCGGGACATGACCGCGCCGGAGGGCTGTTTCTACTCGGCTGAGGACGCCGACAGCGAGGGAAGGGAAGGGGCCTTCTACCTCTGGAGGGCCGGGGAGATGGAGAGCCTGCTGGGCGCCGGCGATGGGGCGCGGGCCATGGAAGCCTTCCGCGTCAGCGTCCGGGGCAACTTCAGCGATGAAGCGACGGGGCGGATGACCGGTGAAAACATATTACACCGGGAGGATATGCCAGACGGCTCCGCAAGAATGGAATCAATACGGAAAAAGCTTTTCGACGCGAGGGAACGTCGGCCCCGGCCCTTCCGGGACGACAAGGTCCTTGCCGACTGGAACGGCCTCATGATAGCGGCCCTGGCGCTGGGGGCCAGGGCCCTGGGTGATGAACGGTATCTCCGGATGGCAGGGGACGCGGCATCCTTCATCAGGACCAGGATGATGACCGGTGACGGCAGGCTCCTCCACCGCTACCGGAACGGCGAGGCCTCGGTGCCGGGAAACCTGGACGATTACGCCTTTGTTGTCTGGGGCCTGATCGAGCTCTATCAGGCCGGCTTTGACCCGGAGCACCTTGACCTGGCGCTCCGCCTTGCAACGTCGATGGTGAACCATTTTACCGACGTCAACGGCGGGCTTTCCTTTGCCCCGCGGGACGGGGAGAAGCTGGTGGCAGAGACCATTGAAAACCATGACGGGGCGTATCCGTCGGGGACTTCGGCGGCTTACTATAACCTCGTGCGGCTGTCGCGGATTACCGGCGACCCCGCCTGGGAAGCTTTAGCGGAAAAGGTCCTGGCGGGGGCGGGCGAAGGCCTGCGGCGCCACCCCCTCGGTTACGGCATGCTCCTGGCGGGCCTCCAGTATTCCCTGGGGGAATCCTGCGAGGTCGTCCTGGTCGGTGATCCTGACAATGGGGTTTTCAGGGAGATGGCCGATGACCTTCGCCGGGAGTACCGGCCTGATTGCGTGATACTGGCAAGGCCTGACGGGGAACAGGGAGAGTTCATCGGCCGGCTCGCGCCCTTTACGGCGGCGATGCGGGCCGAGGGCGGGCGCCCGGCTGCCTATGTGTGCCGGGGGAAGCGGTGCTTTCCGCCGGTTCACACGGCGGCTGACATGCGGGACCTCCTGGCGATAAAAAGTACTTGATTTATTTCATGATTGTTTTCAGAACTTAATCTTGATGAACCAGCCTCCACCAGGCGTGTTCCGGTTCAGCGGCATACGGTATGACAGAACAACATCTCATGCAGAACATAACGGTCCTCCCCCGGGGCGGCTACCTTGTGGATACCCCGGCCGGATACATCCAGTTCGGATCGCCGCCGGAGACGATCAAGGACACCATGGCCATGCCCAAGGGCGTGCCGCAGATCTTCGTCCTCACCAACGAGCTCTTCAACTGGCTGAAGGGCATCAGCATCGCCGAGATAGAGTTCCCCATCTATTATAATTTTTTCCTCAAGAAAAGACGGACGACCATCATATGCCGCGAGAGCCAGTTTGAGCAGATGAAAAAGGTCCTCCAGGAGGCCCTCTTCGGCCCGAAGGAGTTCGACATTTCCACCGATTTCGACCTGTCATCGGAGGGGCGGACGGTTCCCGATATCAAGATGGAGATGGATTTCTTCCGGCGGGGCCTCAAGTTCTCCGATCTCCTGTCCTTCGGCTTTTTCAAGAACAACAGCTTTACCCTCCAGGGCATAACCATCGAGATCGGCGATGACGGCGATTTCCGCGTGAAGGAGGGGAATGACATTATCGCCGTGGTTCCCTCGCGGGTCGAATACAAGCCGAAGTACCTCATCGGCAAGCGGCTGCCGGAACCGTACAAGCCGCCCCTCTTCGGCGTGACCTGCCTGGGCCCCAGCCACGGCTTTGATCCGGAAGAGAACACCTCCGGGTTCATCATCTGGCTGAACCATAACGGCATCATGGTGGACCCGCCGGTGAACTCGACCGAATGGCTCGTCGACTCCAACGTCAACCCGAAGCTGACCGACAGCATCATCCTTACCCACTGCCACGCGGACCACGACGCCGGCACGTTCCAGAAGATCCTCCAGGAACAGCGGGTGACCATCTATACCACCGAGACGGTGATGCTGAGCTTCCTCCGCAAGTATTCTGCGCTGAGCAACATGCCCATATCATACCTGATGCGGCTCTTTGACTTCCATCCCGTCAGGATCGGGAAGCCGACCTTCATCCACGGCGGCAGGTTCGACATGTTCTACACGCTCCACTCGATCCCAACCATGGGATTCAAGATGGAGTTTTCGGACCAGACCTTCGTCTATTCCTCGGACCACAACAATGACCCGGGCATCCACAAGGAGCTGCTCGGCAACGGCATTATCACCAGGGAGCGCTACGAGGAGCTCGTCAATTTCCCGTGGGACTCGAAGGTGATCTACCACGAGTCGGGCATCGCGCCGCTCCATACTCCCATAGCGTACCTGAATTCACTGCCGAAAAAGATCAAAAAGAAGATCGTCGTGTACCATATAGCCAAGAAGGATTTTCCGTCCAAGACGGCGCTGACCCTGGCCAAGTTCGGCATCGAGAACACCCTTTACTTCAAGACAAAGCACCCCCGCTTCGAGACCGCCTACCAGATCATGGGCATCCTGAAAAACCTCGACTTCTTCGAGGCCCTGCCGCTGTCCAAGGCGCAGGAATTTCTCGATATCGTCGAGGAGGAGCGTTACAAAAAAGGCGACGTGATCATCAGGAAGGGGACCGTCGGGGACAAGTTCTTCATCATCTACTCCGGCAACGTGTCCGTCGACAGCGGCGGCCTTGCCGAAAAGAAGATCTACGGCACCTACGACTATTTCGGCGAGGTGGCCCTGGTCACCGACCAGAGCCGGGCCGCCGACGTCATCGCCGAGACCGACTTGGTGGTCTACACCATCAGCAGGGAGAAGTTCCAGAATTTCATAGTCGGCACCGAGTTCGAGAAGATGCTCCAGCGGCTGGCGCGGATCCGGAACAGCGAGACATGGAACCTCCTCTCCACCAGCGATTTCTTCCGCTACTGCACCTCGTCGCAGAAGACGTGGCTCGAGTCGATATTCGTGCCCATGGAGCTGCCGGCGGGCGATATCATCCGTGAGGGTGACCACATGCAGTACATCTACATCCTCAGGAGCGGAGAGGTGGAAGTCACGAAGGGGGGGAGGCATGTCGCCACGCTGAAAAGGGGCGATTTCATCGGCTCGGTCCAGCGGCTCCACATGAACGAGCCGGCGGATTTCACCTTCTCCAGCCGCGGGACCGCCGCCGTGTACGCCATGAAGAGCGATGACATCAAGAAATTCATCAACAACAATCCCGGCCTCCTGATGAAGCTCGTCTACGATTTTTGAATCGCGCCGCCTGCTGGTTTCTCAAGCCTGAGTAGTGCACCACATTAGATTCCCTGTCCCCCGTAGGGGGCGCGGAACTATGAAATTACTGCATATGTCATCGCGAGGAGTGAAACGACGAAGCGGTCTTGAAAATGATAAATATGTATACTATGAAAACATGTCATTTGTATTTCAATATCAGGATTGCTTCGCTTTGCCCGCAATGACATCTTATAATTGATTTAACACGCCCCCTCCGGGGGTCGGGGGCTGGACTTTGTCCGATTTTTTCTTGACTTGTGCCGGAACACATATAGTATTGCACAACTTTTTTATAATGGTGATGTTCCGGACGGATCCCATGGAACCGGGCCGCATCGCTCTATAGAGCCGCAACGAATCTAATCAGGACAGTAACGAAAAACACTCTATGGTCTTCAGCTCGGTATCATTCCTTTTTTTCTTCTTTCCCATAACACTGGTCATTTTCTATTTCCTCAGGAACAGGCCGATGGCAAGGAACGCGTACCTGCTCATCGCGAGCCTGGTCTTCTATTTCTGGGACGAGAAGATCTACACCGTCCTCCTCGTGGCGTTCACGTTCATGAACTATATCTTCGGGATCCTCATCGACCGGGCCGGAGTGCGCCGTAAGACGATCCTGATCATTTCTCTCGTTTGCAACATCTTTCCCCTGGTCTTTTTCAAGTACACCAGCTTTTTCGTGAGCAACGTGAACAGTATCATCGCGCTCTTCGGCGCCGCGCCCTTTGACGTACCCCGCCTCAAACTGCCGGTGGGCCTCTCGTTCTACACCTTTCAAATCCTGACCTATTGCATCGACGTGTACCGCCGCAAGATAGAGGCGGAACGGGACCCGGTCAAGGTGGGCCTGTTTATCACCCTGTTCCCCAAGGTGATGCAGGGGCCCATTGAGAATTATCACCACATGGCGCCGCAGCTGGCGGACCGAACCGTGACCAGGGCCGATTTCGCCGAAGGCGTGAGGCGGGTCATCATGGGCCTGGGCAAGAAGGCCCTGATATCCAACGTCCTCGGCGGGCCCGTGGACAAGATATTCGCCGTCCCGGCCCAGGACCTGTCAGCGGGCGTGGCCTGGCTCGGCGCGGTCCTCTACACGCTGCAGATCCTCTTCGACCTCATAGCGTACAACGATATCGCAATCGGACTCGGAAAGATGTTCGGCTTTACATTTTTTGAAAACTTCAATTACCCCCTGGTTTCCCGGTCCATCCGGGAGTTCTGGCAGCGCAACCACATGACGCTGACCGCATGGTTTCGGGAATATCTCTACATCCCCCTCGGCGGCAACCGGGTGCCGAAAGCACGGGCATATTTCAATGTTCTCATCATCTTCTTCATATCGGGCCTCTGGCACGGGGCGGCATGGTCCTTCGTGGTGTGGGGCATGTGTCACGGCATATTCTCGGCCTTCGAGAAGGCCAGCAACAAGGCGACCGAGCGGACGCCCCTGGGCCATCTGTATCTGCTCCTGTTCCATTTTACGACTATGGTGTTCTTTCGCGTCAGCGATCTTTCCGCGGCGGGGACGTATATCGGCACCATGTACGGCATCATCCGTCCCGAGGTGGCGCGGTACGGCATTACCCAGTTCGTGAGCAATACCGATGTCATGTTTGCCATTTTCCTGGCGCTGATAGGGTCTGTCCCCCTGGCCCCCCTCATAAGGGGCAGGGTGGAGGCTTTCATCGATGCCCGCAGCGGCGCCGCCTACCGAGCCCTTTCCATAGCGTTCTTCGCGGCGCAGATAATCTTCCTGGCCGGCGTGCTGCTCCTCTCGGCAATGTCCCTGGCGAGCGATACCTACACACCCTTCCTGTACAGGCAGTTCTGAGGTGCAACCGATGAAGGAAACGAGAATAACATCCATAGCGCATACCGTGACCATTGTCCTCTTCGTACTGGCCATATGGCTTCCGAACATCGGGAGCATGCTCAATATCGCCCCGGGCGAAAGCTCGGAACAGCGCGCCATGGCGAAACTGCCGGAGCTGAAGTTCGACCGGAAGTCGATCATCCAGTTCCAGAGCAAGTTCATGAAGTACTACGTGGACAATTTCGGCTTCCGCAACGTTCTCATCCGGTGGAACAGCCTCTTCAAGCTGAACGTCCTCAAGGTCGACCAGTTCCCCAAGGTCCTGGTTGGCAAGGAGGGCTGGCTCTATCTCATCAAGGACGATGAAGGGAACAATTCCCTTGACTATTACCGTTCCCTGTCCCTGTTCCAGGGAGAGAAGGAAATAGCGGAATGGGTCAAGCCCCTCGGGGATATACGGAAAAAACTCGCCGCGCAGGGCATCCGCATGCTGGTGGTGTTCGTCCCCATGAAGCCGCGGGTATATCCGGAATATGTGCCGGCGTACCTGAGGCCGGTGCAGGACAGGACCCGCCTTGACCAGATGATGGAATATTTGAAGAAGCACGCGGAAATTGATTTCATTGACACCGGCCCGGACCTGATCGCGGGCAAAAAGGACCATCTTGTTTTCATAAAGCATGACGTGCACTGGAACGGCTACGGGGCCTATTACGCCTACCGCGGGATAATGGAGAAAATCTCCGCCATGCTGGCGCCCGTTAAACCGCTGTCCCTGAACGATTTTACGGTAACGGCCGTCAGTTTCACCGGCGGCGACCTCGCGAACATGCTCGGACTCAAGGACAGGTTTACCGAGGACTACTATGTTTTCACCAGGAAAGACGGCGTGAAGCCGAAATCCCTGCCGGTGGCATATCCGGCGCCCTTCAGCCGTTTTACTGAGGCCATTGAATCTCCCGGCCCGAACAAGCCGAGGGTCGTGGTGTTCCATGATTCATTTTTCAATTTCCTCAAGCCCCTGATGGGGGAGCATTTCAGCAGGATGGCGTGCTTCCAGAGCTACGGCCGCTATGACAGCGATGTCATCAGGGCTGAAAAACCGAACATCGTGATTTTCGAAATCGCCGAACACTTTCTGCTGAAATCGCCGGCGTATGTTACATTGGTGAAATAATTTTATTCATCGCCCCGAAGGGGCGGTCTCGAGACGGCCCCTTCGGACATCATTATATTCCCGATCCCGGCTCCTTCAATCTCACCCGGTACCAGTCTATATTCCGTGTAATGTACATCACCGCGCCGAGTATGACGAAGAGCGCAACGGACCCCAGGAGAAGGGTGTAGTCCTCGTTCTGCAGCAGCAGGAAGAGATAGGCGTACAGCGCCGCCAGCAGACCGGCCATGATCCCGCCGCGCTTCCGTGTCCTGAGAACCTTGACGCTGTACCCGGTGATCATCGCGATGACCCCGGCGCTCGCGGTCAGGTAGGAAACGATGAAGTTCATATACTCGGACAGGGACAGGAACAGCAGGTAGAACAGGCAGAGGGCGGAACCCACCATCAGGTACTGAAGGGGATGTATCTTGAGCCCCATGAACACCTCGAAAAGGAAGAAGCAGAGGAACGTGAGCGATATGAAAAGAAAGCCGTACTTGACCGCGCGCACGCACTTCTGGTAGAAATCCACCGGCTGGTAAAGCGTCACGCCGAAGGATGTGTCCGCCGGTTTGACCTCCTTGTCGTCGGTAAATTCCTGGGGGAAGTTCCTGCCGAAATAGGACACCTTCCACCCGGCCTCAAAACCCTTTGCGGTGATTTTCCGCGTTGATGGGAGATAGGCGCCGGTAAAGCTCGGGTGCGGCCATGACGACCTGAGGCGGACCGTTGTCTCCTGGCCCAGCGGCGCGAAGCAGAGGGACGAGCTCCCCTGGATGGAAAGCTTCATGGCAAAGTCAAAGGACCGGTCGCCGGAACGGATGTCCCTGATGAAGGCATGGATCCCTGACTGGTACAGGCCGCTGCCGCGGACGCCGGGATGGAACGGTATGGCCTTCCTGTTCCAGAGAAGGGACACGCGCTGCTGGATGCCCCGGGTGTCCGGGATGCCCACCGTGAGGCAGGCTTCCTCCCAGAGTATATCTTTTTCCGGAACGCGGAGCCGGGAAAAATCAGGGACGGTGAACCGGCCGAGGATTGAAAGTTCCTCGATCCGGTAAAGGATAACCTCGTAGAGACCGCGCGATCTTTTTTCCGGCATGATGGTGCCGTCGATAGCCAGGGTATCCGGAAGAAAATACGCGTTTTCTATGGTCATCCTCGTGACGTTCTTTTCGTCCCTGTAGTAGCGGCGGTACGGCACCGTAAGCACCGGACCGATGACCGTCTGGTCGCCGCCCCACTTGCCGCTTACCTCGCTCACCGCCGATGCCCGGCGGGATTCCCGCTCGGCCACGATGCCGCTCACCATGGTGAGGGGAATCAGCAGGGCAAGTGAGAGAATGCCGGTGAAGACGATTTTGAAGACGAAAGATTCTGAAAGGCTTTTTAATGACATGTATGTCCTCCATTAACTTGTTTAATAAACATGGAGGGAGGGAGTGAAGGTATTGTGAACTTTGTGTGAAGTTGTTTTTTTTGTGACCAGGAGCTGGCCAGGCTTAGTTGCGAGAGGAAGAGGGGTGACTGACACTGGGCAAACAGGATGTTTGCCTGCCGCCGCCGGCAGGATGCCGAAAAAGCGGCGGCCTTCCCCTTTCATAAATTGCCGACCCGCAACCGGGTCGAATAAAGTTTACTTCATATACTTATCCCACTTCGTGGAGAGGAACACCGCGGTGATCTCCCTGATGGCGGCGTGCACGTTCTCGATCCTGTCAGGCATGTTGACGATCCGTATCGTCAGCACCATGTTGTTCTTGTACAGGGACGCCTCCGCAGTATAATACACATAGTCGACCTTCTTGAAATCGTCAATCTCAACATCCTTTGCCGTGCATTTTTGAATGTAAACATCGGCTCCGTTTATGGATGTTTTCGTGACCGGCTCGTATATGTAGTTGGCGTGGCTCTTCTGCCCGTCCATCCTGCCGTACTGTTTCGCCTGCTGGGCCATGGTGCTCCATGTGGCCGTCATGTACCCGGCGGTCCGGGGGTTGTAGCCAAGGACGCCGACCTGCAGCTCGAGGGCATGGTGGAATTTCCGCTGGTCGTTCTTCTCGCCCTGTATGCCCAGGCAGAGGATCATGTTCTGGGTTTCGGCGTAAACAAAGTTTTTCGATTTAACGGGCACCCCCTTCGGCATCAGGGCCTCCAGCTCTTGAGGAAAGTTCTTCGCGGTGTTTTCCCCCATTTTCATGTACTCGCCCATCATGTCCGAGGCCTGGTCCGCGAATACGGCGCACGGCATCAGCAGGAGGAGACAGTACGCAATCATCTGTTTCAATTTATTCATTGTGTTCTCCGATGTAATGTGTAGTTTTATCGCAATGCAGCCATGGCCGATCGCGTGCTGAAGATTGGACAATACCGCCGGTAAATAATCGAGAAATTAATTTAAGGGAGACACTTTTTTTTATGGGGGTGAAAAACGCCCTATCATAAGAGCCTGGAGGGAAGCGCGAGCGTCGCGGTAACTCCGGGCCCGCCCTCATTGTTGCGGACCTCGACAGAGCCGCCATGAAGGCTCGCCACTTCACGCACAAAGGGGAGGCCGAGGCCGGTGCCGCGCGCCCGGTCCTTTCCGGGAAGGGAGTAGAACCGGTCGAAGATCCTGTCCCGGGCGAAATCCGGAATCCCGCTGCCGGTGTCAGTAACCGAGAGGGTGATAAGATCCCCCCGGGACCCGGAAGAGAGGGTAACGGTGCCGCCATCGGGGGTGAACTGGACCGCGTTTTTCACCAGGTTAAGGACCGCGTGGGTGACGAGAAATTTTTCGCCAAAGATCTCGCTGCCCGGACGGACGTCGTTTATGACCCGTATCCCTCCCCTGACCGCCTGCGGCTCGAGGCTCGCGACAACTTCGGCCGCAACGCTGCCGATGTCAATAATCTCCGCGCCCTTCAACTCCGTGCGCTTCTCGATGGCCGTCAGCTGCAGCAGCTTCTCTATGATGCTGTCGATGCGGCCTGTCTCGGCAAGGATGTTCCGGTAAAATTTTCTTTTCTGCTCTTCCTGCATGTCGTCTTCGAGGAGCTCCGCAGCGCCGCGTATCGACGAGAGGGGGCTCTTCAGCTCGTGGGTGAGGGCCTGGACGTATTTATCGATATAATCCTTCCCATCGAGCTCGGCGCGCATCTCCTCGAAGGCCAGCCCCAGGTCCCGTATCTCCGCTGCGGAAAGGTCTGGAAATGCCGCCCGTTTTCCGCAGCGGAGTGATTTGACATACCAGAGGAGCCGCGCTATGGGCCGGTTGATCCAGAGGGTCAGAAGGACGCCCAGGACGACGAAGGCGATGCATGATATGACCGCGGCGGTTATGATCTTGCGCCTGGCGAGATTCATGAAAAGGGAGACGCTGTCCTCGGGCTTGACCACGGTTACCACCCCGGCAATGGCGCCGTCCTTCATGACCGGCGCCGACACGTAGAGCGAGTTCGTGGAGGGATCGTCTTCCACGGCCCGTGATGACCGGGCGCCGTAGGCGCCGCGGAGGGTGCGGTATACGTCGTTCCACCGGGAAAAATCCTTTCCCTCGTTTTTCCCGCCGTTGGAATCGTAACGGACGATGCCCCTGGAGTCGGTAACGTAGACCTGCAGGTTGATGTCCGACTTGGTCAGGCTGTATATGCGGGATGATAGTTTCCTGCGCCTCACGGAGGTGAAGATGGTCCTTAAGCTGTCATGGGGCGATGCCTTCATCCTCATGTCCGATTCGATAAGCGCCGCCATCAGGTGGGCCGTGTCGTTAAGGGACTCCTCGACGGCTTCAAGGTAGCGGGGGCGGATATCGGTGACGATCATGTCGAAGATGAAATACGAGCCGATGGCGTAGAGGAGGATGAATCCGATAAGGATGCGCGTCCGTATTCTCACAGGCCCTCCCTCAGCGAATATCCCACGCCTCGGTGCGTCACGATGGGGTCCGTCCCCGGGTCGACGGCGCGCAGCTTCGCCCGTATGGTCTTGATATGGGTGTCCACCGTGCGCTCGAAGCTCTCATCCGGCTCGATCCAGACCAGTTCCATTATCTTTTCCCGCGTGTATACCCACCCGGGGCGCCGCGCGAGGAGGCAGAGTATCTCGTATTCGTAGCGGGACAGGTCGAGGATCGACCCGCGGTAGGTGATCCTGCGGCGGTCCGTGTCGATTGCGAAGGCGCTGCCGCCGGATGGCGCCGGCGCGCCGTCGCTTCTCCTGAGGACGGCCCTGACGCGGGCGACCAGCTCCCGCGGACTGAAGGGTTTGACGATGTAGTCGTCGGCGCCCAGTTCCAGTCCCAGGACCCTGTCGATCTCGTCGGACCGCGCGGTGAGCATGAGGAGGGGCACGTTCGACAGCTTCCTGATAGTCCCGGCCAGGTCGAAGCCGGAGATGTCTGGGAGGCCGATGTCCAGGATCACCAGGTCGATGCCCCCCCGTTCAAGCCGCGCCCTGCCCTCGGCGCCGGTGGCCGCCCAGACCGGCTCAAAGCCTTCACGGGAAAGGGCATACGTGACGGTGTCGGCGATTCCTGGCTCGTCTTCGATAATCAGGATGGACTGTTTTTCAGGCATAGGCGAAGGGAATCGATATCCTTAACAGAAGATCATGGGCCAGGGAGCCGGCCCAGTCAAGAGTATTTTTAAAACTTGCCGGTTATGGCCCGGAAGATCTCAAAAAAAATGTTCATTTCCTGCACCGGGGAACACTATAAGGGCAGAAAGGGTATTTTAGTTGAACCGGCGGCCGGCGGCGGTTGCCGACATTATAATTGAACAAGGAGAAAATGATGAAAATCATCGCGTCATTTTTTGTAATTATACTGCTGATCGGTGTCCCGGCCTTGAGCGCGGAAAAGATATCCCTGGCGGTCATGGACCTCGATGCCAGCGGCATTCCGGCATCGGAAGGTGAAAAGATCACCACACTCATTAGGAATGAATTAAGCAATTCCAGGGGCCTTATCGTGCTGGACCGGAAACCGGCCGGAAGGGGCTCCGCCTGCGCTGATATTCTCTGCGCGACACAGGCGGGCAAAGAGCTTGGCGCGGACAAGGTCCTGGTCGGATCGTTGTTCAGGATGGGGGAACAGCTTACCATAACCTGCCGTATAATTGATGTTGCTACGGGAACCGTGGATTTTGCAGAAAACGAGAGGGCCCTGTCCCAGTCTGATGAGTTCTACATGGCCCAACGGTTTAGCGATAAAGTGGCCGGGAAGATCACGGGTGAACGGCTTTATAAAGAAGAGGACAGGCATGGGGATTCAATACCGGCAAGGCGGTTCCGGGGATCCGGTTGCTCTTACCGTCCGGCGAAGGATCCCTTTGGCTGGATAGCTCTCGGTTCCGGCATCGCGTGCGCGTGGGGTTTTGCCATAGCTCACGAAAGTTATATGTGGAGGACCAGGTATGGCATAACACGCCTTTTTAACGATATGTATGTCTGGATGGTGCTTCCTTTTTATCCGGTCAGCCCTGATTTCATCACCTATATGGCGATAAAGGATTATGAAGAAAGGAAAAACAGGCGTCACCGGGCGGAAAGATTAAGGGAAAGAAACTATTATATCAGCGCCGGCGTCGGTGGCTTCGCAATGGTCATGCTGACCACTTTCATCGGCCGGAATATATACCATGCAGCGGCAGATGCCAGGAACGCAAAGTCCGGCGATGTTTCCCTGATAATGCCCGCATCATATGACGCGATGCCCGGACCCGGGGCGCAGGAACAGCTCAATGTCGGCCTGGGCCTGTCAATGGCGTTTTGAGGGGTTATATCTTTGAACTGTCGAGCCGCCATGAATTCTTTGCTGCCGATAGAATTAATCTACCCTTCCGCTATTTTTGTCAAAGGGCAAAAATAATATGGACATTTTGCTGAAAGGGCTGATAGTAGACGCTGTGCCTGGGAGAACTGTGGCCGGTTGTTCCCCATCTGCCCTGTAAGGAGGTGCCCAATGAGACCACGGAATTATATGGTAGCTTTCGCCATGGTTCTCTGCGCGTTTTCAGCGGCTCATGGGTGGGCCAATGATGATCTTATCGGCGCAGCCCGGAACGGATCCATGGAGGGGGTGCGGTCGGCCCTTGCCGCCGGCACCCTGGTGGATGCCCGGAACGGCGAAGGCGTGACGGCCCTGATGGCGGCCTCCGGCGCCGGCCATATCGATGTAATAAACCTGCTGATCGCCCGGAAGGCGGACGTAAACCTTAAGGATTCTAACGGCATGACGGCGATCATGATGGCCGCCGAAAGCGGCAGCGTTGATGCGGTCAGGGCCCTCTTCGTCGCCGGCGCCGGCGTTAACGCAAGGGACATCAACGGCATGTCGCCCCTCATGCGGATTGCCGAATACGGCTCCGTGAGTGTAGCCGAGTACCTGGTGAAGGTCGGCGCCCATGTCAATGCTCGGGACAGCCATGGCGCGACCCCTCTCATGGCGGCTGCAGGGGCGGGTCAGGCTGATATGGTGAAATTTCTCATTAAACACAATGCCACCGTGAACGCGGCCGATGACGATGGATGGACCCCCCTCCTCAAGGCGTCCTACGCGGGCCATGCCGGCGTGGCGGCCCTGCTCCTCGGGGCCGGAGCCCGGACCAATGCCAGGATAACCCTGGCCGACTCTTACGGCGTAACCGCCCTGATGCTGGCCTCCCTGAACGGCCATGCGGCGGTGGTGAGGCTCCTTCTCGCCCATGGGGCCGATGTGAACGCCCGGGACAACCTGGGTCAGACCGCCCTGACCAAGGCCATCCAGTACGGCAATGCGGAAGCGGTTACCCTCCTCAAGGCCGCAGGCGGAAAGGAATAGTTCCCTCGGCCGGGGTCAGAGCAGCTTTGCTGCCGATAACTATTGGTGAGGATCTGCGTTTACTCTGACACTATTTGTTATAAATGGGGTCAGAGAAGCTTTTATACCGATAACTATCAACTTATCTGCCGAAAATCATATACATTATCCATTTTATCGCAGTTATTCTGACCCCGGGAATTACATAATACCGCCCGGGGAACTGGATGAACATAACACAGTACTATCACAGGGCCAGTCAATCCTGGTATTGTTTCTCGATAACAATATCTGAGCGCCGGCTCATAAATCACGTATATCCTGAAAACATATCTTAATCAGGCAGCCGTTACCGGCTTAAACATTCCCTTGCTGTTTTGCAGTATAACGCGGAAAAATTTTCCCGGGATTATCTGATTTTGTCGGCATTTAGGAAAAAATCTGTTGACATGGGTCTACAAAAAGTTAGCGTGTTCAAAGTTCATTACCTTGAATGACTGTATTTGATAACAGGTGCGAACCGGGTCATTGTCTCATCGACTCCTGGAAATATATAATTAACCTTTAAGAGAAAAACAGCCATAATGAACAGAACAAACCTCCTTGTATACTGCACAGTTGCCGTAATGATTACAACCCTGTTTGTTTCCTGCAAAAAGAAGGGTCCCACTGACATGGCCGAGCTGACACGCATAGTATCCACCCAGACCACTAAAGATGAGATGGATATCGTTCATAAGACGCATGAAAAAACGGGCATAGACTGCTACAAGTGTCACCATAAATGGGAGAACCCTGACAGGATCAGGAACTGCTCCAATTGCCATCAGAAGGATATTGTTCAGATAACAAAAGACACATGCCTGAAATGCCACGAGGCAAACGGCAAGTAGTATTATACAAGGCGCAACTATAGCGGGTATCGATGCGGAAAGTGTTGATCCTGGGCATCGGCAATACATTGCGCTGCGATGATGGCCTGGGTGTATATATCGTCAGACAGATGGAAGAATCGGGGATTGCCCTCCCGGAAGGAGTGGAGCTTTTAGACGGGGGGACAGCCGGGTTTGACCTTCTGGGCCTGATCGACGGTTACGATAAAATCGTTATCGTGGACGCCCTCAAGACCGACGACAGACCGGGAAGCATTTACCGGTTCACGCCGGAACATGCGGTTGAGCGCCGCGCGCAGTTCTCCCTGCATGAAGTCGGCATCATGGAAGTGATTAAAACTCTCAGGATCATGGATCATAATCCTGAGATTGAATTCGTCGGGATCGTCCCGGAGAATATAAGCGATGTAGATACTACAATAAGTCAGGCGGTTCTGGATTCGATTCCCCGCGCAGTGGAAGTTATTCTCGACGCCGCGACTTGTTAGTAGAAAGAAGAAATTAATAACATCTGTTTTTATTAACTCTTTCTCTATAAACTGGTTGAATCACTGTTAGTTCTTTACAACTTTTTCTTCTTTTTAATTATAAGAAACAACTAAATTTACAAATAATAACATTTTTATTGACATATATTGTAATAATAAAAAAAAGGATATAGTAATACCATACTAGTATTCTTTATTAAATGGTTAACGGGTAAAAATTAATTATATGGAGAAGGCCGTGAGGTATAATCAAGTTCTTATCGCGTCGATTACCGTTCTGGCTGCTTTTATGGTAAGCTCCTGCAGCCTTGACCCCTGGGTTGGGGGGAAAGAATACCCCAATATTGTAACCATTACAAAGATAACCTCATATGGGAAGTCTGCCGACGGGGTTTCACCGATGAAAAGCGCCGTCGGTGCGGTCAAATTTTCCCATAAGACTCATGAGGATGCCGGGGTAAAATGTATTAATTGCCATCATAAAAAGGATAACCCTGAAAGGATAAAGCAGTGCGCCTCCTGTCACAGGGGCGACAATGGCTATGAGACGATGCATGGGCTGTGCGTGGATTGCCACATAGAGAAAAAAGAGGGCCCCCAGCATTGCAAGGAATGTCATTGATTTTTAGTTTTCAGACGAGTGTATCTGACGGGAGACGGCACCGGTTTGCGGATGACCTGGATCGTCCCGGACAATATATGTCATGCTGACATAAAATAACGAGTCAGGCTGTCCCGGGTTTAATTCCCCGAGTTGTGGAAATAATCCTCGGCGCCGCGACTTATAAAAAAAGAGGAGGATATGTATGTCTTTTAACAGAAGGGACTTCTTGAAACTGATGGGCGGAACGACAGCCGCTTTCGCCTTTCCCTCGGTGATATTGCAGGGTTGCAAGAAGGCACTGGAAAAAGCTGCTGAGCGCACTCAGGTCATATGGATACAGGCGCAGTCCTGTTCCGGCTGTTCGGTTTCGATACTGAACAAAATGGACCCGAGCATCGTTTCGGTTATAACCGAGTACATAAGCCTTAATTACCACCAGACCCTCATGGCCGGGACCGGACATGTGGCCATCAGCGTCCTGGAGGAAGCGGTGAAGAAAAACCGGAAGGATTTTGTGCTTATAGTCGAGGGTTCCATTCCCACCAAGGACGACAAGTATTGCACCATCGGCGAAATGGATGGAAGGATAATCGGCGCCCGAGAGTGGATCGAGAAGCTCGGCGCGAACGCCAAGGCCCTTGTTTCCGTCGGGACATGCGCCGCCTTCGGCGGTATCCCCGCCGGCCAGATGCGCGACGGCAGCGGCAACCCGACCGGAGCAGTCAGCCTTGCCCAGATTATGAAGGGCAAGACCGTGCTGAACATACCCGGCTGCCCGCCCCATCCTGACTGGATGGTGGACACCCTCCTGCATGTGCTGCTGAAGGGGATGCCGGAGCTTGACGAGTATAATAGGCCCAAGATGTATTACGGCAAGACCGTGCACGAGCAGTGCGAGCGCCTGAGCGATTATAAAGCGGGCAAATTTGCCAAGCACTGGGGCGATGAAGGGTGCCTCTATAATGTCGGCTGCCTCGGCATGGATTCATGCTGCGACATTCCCGCCCGGAAATGGCTCGGCGGCGTCAACTCCTGCACCCAGTGCGGCGCCGGCTGCATCGGCTGCACCGAGGACGTATTCCCTGATTACGGAAGGCGGGGCGTCTTCAAGCACCTGACCGCGCGGAATGAGAAACTCATCAAGCCGGAACACCGGGTGTCGGTTTTTAATCACAGGACGGAGGTGTAGGAAATGGCAAAGGTATTAATTGACCCCATCACAAGGATTGAAGGTCATCTTTCAATAGAAATAGATGTCGAAAACGGCAAGGTCGTCGACGCGAAGAGCATCGGCGACATGTTCCGGGGCTATGAGAAGATCTTCCAGGGGCGCAATCCCCTTGACGCGAACCAGCTCTCGCAGCGGATCTGCGGCGTGTGCCCCATATCGCACGGCATCGCCTCCAGCAAGTGCCTTGAGAGCGCTTTCGGAATAAAGCCGAACAACAACGGCCGTGTGCTCAGGAACCTGATGCTGGCGGCGAACTACATGCATTCGCACCTGATTCACTTCTATCACCTGGCGGCCCTTGACTACGTGGATATCACCGCCCTCCTGAAATACAACGGCGGCGACTCCAGGATCAACAACCTGAAGGCCTGGGTGGAGAGCGAAGTGAAGACCAAGAAGGGCCGCGTTGATGCTATTACCGCCGGGGCCCCCTTCCTGCCCCGGTATGAAGGCAACTTCTATATCAAGGATGTTGACACCAACATCGATGCCATCGCCGGCTACGTGAAGGCGCTGGAAATGCGGATGAAGGCCCACAAGATGGTTTCCGCCATCGGCGGCCGCGCGCCCCACGCGATCGGCCTGGTGCCCGGCGGCGTTACTCAGGTGCCGACCCGCGCCATGATCAGGGAATACAAGAAGCACATCAAGGAAATCGAAAACTTTGTAAATGACGTGTACATGAACCATGTCATAGCCGTGGCTAAAACCTTCAAGGATTATTTCAAGATCGGTTCCTTCACGAACTTCCTGTCATACGGGCTGTTCGAGCAGGATGTCGACGACAAGAAGTTTTTCCTGCAGCGCGGTGTTGCCTACGGAACCAAGCTAGAGGGCTTCGACGCCGAGAAGATCAAGGAGCAGGTTAAATACTCACGCTACAGCTCCGGGTCGAACCTGCACCCCTACCAGGGACAGACCGAGCCGCAGCCCGGCAAGGGCGGGGCCTATACCTGGCTCAAGGCACCGCGGTACGACGGGAAAGCCATGGAAGTCGGCCCCCTGGCCCGCGTGGTTGTCAGCTACCTCTCCGGCAACGCAGCCGTGAAGAGCGAAGTTGACGCCCTGCTGAAGGTCTTCAACGCAGATATATCCGCGGTCTTCTCGACCCTCGGACGGCATGCCGCCCGCGCCATCGAGGCGAAGCTCATCGTCGCCGAGATGCACAAGTGGATCGACGAGCTTGACGTGAACGGCAAGCCGAGGAATACCTTCGATATTCCCGATACCGGCGAAGGCATGGGTCTCGTCGAGGCATCCCGCGGCGCTCTCGGCCACTGGATCGTGGTGAAAGACAAGAAGATCGCCAACTACCAGGCGGTCGTTCCCACCACCTGGTTCTGCGGACCCCGCGGCGACGACGGCGTCAAGGGCCCCGTCGAGCAGGCCCTC
>ERZ795061.470-NODE-470-length-41367-cov-10.080703_pt1 | contig 41367 bp, 38 predicted proteins | sample MGYA00375145_ERZ795061 | MGnify/ENA primary metagenome ERZ795061 (study PRJEB30190, sample SAMN05720144) | anaerobic digester metagenome | isolation source: active sludge of municipal wastewater-treating anaerobic digesters | place: USA | collected 2014-12-22 ... | reverse complement strand
ACACGCCGGGCGTGCTGACCGAAGACACGGCCGACATGACGATGGCGCTGATCCTTGCTGCGCCCCGCCGCATCGTGGACGGCGTGAGCGCCATGCAGTCCGGCCAGTTCGTTGGCTGGTCGCCGACCTGGATGCTCGGCCGGCGTATCTACGGCAAGCGGCTGGGCATTATCGGCATGGGCCGCATTGGCACGGCAGTGGCCAAACGCGCCCGCGCCTTCGGCCTGCAGGTTCACTATCACAACCGGAAGCCGGTTCGCGATCAGGTCGCTGAACAGCTTGAGGCGACCTATTGGGAAAGCCTCGACCAGATGCTGGCCCGGATGGACATCGTCTCCATCAATTGCCCGCACACGCCCGCGACCTTCCATCTGATGAGCGCGCGGCGCATCAAGCTGATGAAACCGGAAGCCTATCTGGTGAACACGGCGCGCGGCGAAGTCGTCGACGAAGCGGCCATGATCCGTGCGCTGGAAAATGGCGAGATCGCTGGCGCCGGGCTCGACGTGTTCGAGAACGAGCCCAATGTGAACCCGCGTCTGAAAGCCCTGCGCAACGTCGTCCTGCTGCCGCACATGAGTTCGGCGACGCTCGAGGGCCGCGTGGACATGGGCGAGAAGGTCATCATCAACATCAAGACCTTCGCTGACGGTCACAAACCGCCAGATCGCGTCATCCCGGCGATGCTCTAGTCAGCAACGCTTTAGGCGCAGCCTGCTTCAGGATCGCCATCGTTTAGGCGCCGTCGCCCCTCAGGGTGACAGGCGGGTGGACAAGCTTTCGTCCACGAAACGATCAGGTGTAAGTCCGATGCGTGTTGTGGTTTCCGCTGTTTTTGCTGCGGCTCTGGCCTCTGCGGGCGCGGCGGTGGCGCAGGTTCCCGGCCAGCCGATAGCAGCGCAAGCCAGCTATACGGTCGAGCCGTTCACACCCGCGGGGCAGGTTACGATCCAGGGCACAGGCGTGCGCCTGCGCGCCGAGCCGTTCTCGACGCCGCAGACGCAGGTTCTGTCGAGCGGCAGCACCGGGCTGGCGCTGAGCGTGGTCGGCATTGCGCGTCTGCCTGACTGGAACTGGTATCAGGTCGTTCTCAAGAACGGTCAGAAGGCGTTTATCCGTTCGGATCTTACGTCTGCTCCGTCGCGTGGCGCGGGGCAGGGTGCGTCAGCCCCGACTGTGATCGCGTCTGCGCCGACGCCGCCCCCGACACCTCCGGCCTATGTGCCGCCAGCCTACACGCCGCCCGTGCCGATCGGCCCTCAGCCCGTACAGCTTTCGCCGCCGGTCGTTGTTCAGCCCCAGACGCCGGTCGATACAAGCGGCCGGCCGTCACTCGATCTGCCGCGCCCGTCAGATCCTGCCGGTCTTCAATCGCACTGACGCGGCGATAGCCCAGCCGGGACTGGTATTGGGCTTCAGTCTCATTCAATCTGGGTTCAGCCGGGGTCGGGGATGATCCGGGGTGGACCTGGAGTGGGACGATGACGGTTTTTCGCACTGGCCGCACGCTTGCCTTCGCGGTGCTTGGCGCCTGCGTCATGGCGATTTCCGCCTGCGCAACCGAGGAGGGCTATCGCCAGCACATGAGCATGGAGATGGGTCGTGCGAGCGATGACATCATGATGCGTTGGGGCCCGCCGCAGAATCGTTCGAGCATGTCGAACGGGCGTGAGATGTGGAGCTACACCAAGACGACCGTGGATGAGCAGGACGGCTATTACCGCGACGAGACGCGGCAGGTGAAACGCACCTTCACCGACAAGGACGGCAAGCAGAAGACCGAGACGATCGAAGAGACGTTCCCGGTCTGGCAACCGCCCCGTGTCTATCGCTCGACGTGTTCGACCCGCTTTGTGATGGGCGGCGGGCGCGTTGAGGACGTGACGTTTGAAGGCGACGGCTGCGTTGCGGAAGAGCTTAAGTAGGCGCGTACCTACTCGCTGATCGTCTCGCGGCTTTCCGTTCCGGCTTCCACCGCTTCATCCGTGAAGCGCAGATCGTCCCAACCTTTCTGCGAGTAGAGGCGCGTCTGGTCGGAATGGTGGGGCGAGGTTGCGTCCGTTGATTCCGAATAGGTGAGGATGCCCTGGCTCACCGGACCGTTGGCGGTGAATTCCGTCGTCATGATCCAGCTTGCGCCATGGCGGATGCTGGTCCAGCCGAGTTTGGGCTCGAGGTCTTCCACGGTGATGACGTTGAAGACGCCTTCGGGGCCGGCGCCGCCGTGGATCGGAATGCGTTCTTCGCCGCGGGTTTCGCGTTGAACGTCGCCGAGGCGGGCGTTGGCGGGGATTTCCATTTCGGTGAGTTTGTCGACGGCCCTGGCGAAGGCTTCGAGGACTTTCGGGTCTGACGTATCCAGCGTGTTGGGCGTCGCGACCGGGTTCTTCGGATCGAACGCGACCTTGAATTTCAGGCCGCCGTTTTCAGCGAAGAGATGAAAGAGGTGCGCGCCGCGGCTGTCGAGATCGACCTTGCCGTCCCACTCCGCGATGGCTTTGCAGGCGGCGGGAATGTTGGGGCGGGCGGACGTCATGCAGATCCTGGCGAGATCTTTTTGCACGAGTTCAGCGCCGTAGTGGCGGTTGCCGTACATCACCTTTTGCAGGGTGCCGATGTCGAACTTGGGTTCGCCGAGGCCGTCGGTTCCGGCGACGCGGTCTGCGACCTGGATCAGGCCGAGGCGTGTGCGCAGGGAGCGCGTGGTGGCTTCATCGCCCCAGATCGGGCTGTAGCCTTCGAGCGGTTGGGCCGGGTTTGTCAGCCAGTAGCTGTCATTGCTCTGCGTGACGTAGTCGGTGCGGAAAAGATGGGGCGAGGCGGCGGGGCCGAACACGCCGGGCGCGGTCGCATCTGCGTCCGTCTTCCAGTCGCAGGCGGCGCGCGAGCCGTCGAGGACGGGGATGCGTTCCTTGGCCCATTGCTGGCGGGCGAAGTCGGACTTCGAGCAGGCGTCGGCGAGTTCGCGCGGCACGTTCGGGATCATGCCGAGATCGCCGTAGAGCGCTTCGCCGGTGCTATCGGCTGCGGTCGTGTTGAAGCGGTAGGACTGGTACTTGCCGAGCGCGGTTTGCAGCTCGCGCACGGACTTCGACTGCCAGACGGCCATGTACTGGTCGACATCGCGCAGGCCGACGCGGGGCGTGCGCAGGGCGAAGGCTGTGGTTGCGGTCCACGGGTAGGTGGTCGATGAGACGACATTGCCCCAGCGCGTGGAATAGAGCGTGCGGGTTTCGGGCTGCAGCTTGCCATCACGGAGGACCTGCACCGTCACCTCGGTGCGATCCATGGCGACGGGTTGGCCTTCATAGATGTATTTCGTCGGGTCGGCGGGATCAAGCGTGAGTTCGTAATAGCCGAAGCGCTTGGCGGTGGAGACGGTGTTGCTCCACGCGATGTTTTCGGTGTGGCCCATGCGGATGAGCGGCATGCCGATGTAGGAGACGCCGACGATGTTGAGCTTGCCCGGAATGATGAAGTGCGTGCGGTAGAAGCGGTTGGGGCCGTCCCACGGATAGTGCGGGTTGCCGAGCACCATGCCTTTGCCGCCCTTGGTCACTTCACGCCCTAAGCCATAAGCATTCGAGCCGAGATCGACTTCGTTGATGTAGGCATCGCGGCTGAGAGATGCGTGCTCCGCCGAGGGCGGCGCGGCGCTGGTGGTGGGGGCGATGAAGCCGTCGATCGTCTGGCCGACATACATGTGGCGCCAGAAGTCGATCTCATCGATGGGCTGCACCCATGGCTGGCCCTTGCAGCGCGGATCGGTGATCGCGGCGCCTTTCTCGCGGATAAACTTGTTGAGGCCGGCGACATAGCCTGCGGTGATTGCGCGTGCGTCTGCCGAGGGCGTGTCGACGGAAGAGGCGGGACCGGCGAGGAGTTTTTCGGAATCGCCCGCCTGATTGACACGCTGGTGGTAGACGTCGCTGGCGATGTTGGCGTCGTCCTCGCCGGGTCCGAGATAGCGGGCGCGCTCGGCGCGGACGGTTAGCATGCGGTCGAGGATTTCGCAGAGATTGTCCTGCGCGCTGGCATAGCCGAAGCCGAAACCGATGCCGCCGAAATCGTCGGCCTTGATGTGCGGCACGCCATAGGCTGTGCGGCGGATCTCGGCGCTGAAGGCGTGCGATGCGGCGGGGGCCGAGGATGGGGTGCAGGCCGCAAGCGCGAGAAGCGCGGTCGCGGCAAGGACTTTCGATTTCATCTGAGGCGCTCCATCCGTCCGTGACGGACCGTAGCGTGAGCCATGGTGCGCGCAATGGTTAGTGTTTTTCGCTTGAACTGGCCGGCGGCTGGGCCTCTTCTGGAGCAAACATCAGGGGGTAAGCGGCATGAGACTTTTCGCTATCGGACTTGCCGTCGCGTTCTCTGCTGCTGGAAGCGCGTGGGCGCAGAACAATCCGCCGGCGCCGAAAGTCACGGACATGGGCGGCGGCATCCAGGTCATCTTCGGGACGGGCGGGAATATCGCCGTGTCGGCCGGGGTGGACGGGGTGTTCGTGATAGATGACCAGTATGCGAACTCGGCGGCGGCGAACCTCGCCAAGGTCAACGAGATTGCGAAAGGCGCTCCGCGCTACCTGCTCAACACGCACTGGCATTCGGATCATGCGGGCGGGAACGAGACGTTCGCGAAAGCAGGTGCGACGATCTTTGCGCACGAGAATGTCCGCAAGCGGCTGACGGGCGAGGTTGCATCGCTGGGACTGGACGGGAAGCCGGCGGCTGCGTCGCCCGCACCGGCGTGGCCGGTCATCACCTTCCATGAGGGCGTGGATTTCCATCTGAACGGCGCCCAGATCGTGGTGACGAAGATGCGGTCCTCGCACACGGACGGGGACTCCATCGTGCGCTTCGTGGAGCCGAACATTCTCCACACCGGGGATATCATGTTCAACGGCCTGTTCCCGGTCATCGATGTTGGTTCGGGTGGATCGGTGACGGGCTATCTGGAAGCGATGAAAGAGATCTACGGAATGGTGGACGACAAGACGCGCATCATTCCCGGGCATGGCGAGATTGCCACGAAGGCGGATCTGGCGAAGCAGATCGCGATGCTGGAGGGCGCCATCAAGGCAGTCGAGGCGCGGATCAAGGCGAAAGATACGCTGGAGCAGGCGATCGCGAAGAAGCCGCTGACGCCATGGAAGGCGTTCGCGTGGAGCTTCATCAACGAGGATCGCTTCACGACGATCCTGTACAATGGCTTGAAGAAGTAGGGGATGATGATGCGGGTTCTTTTTCTCACGAGTGTTGCCGCGCTGGCTCTGATGGGATGCGCGACGACGGAGACCGCCGAGGCGCCTGCAGCTCCGGTTGCTGCTGCGGCAGCGCCGCCAGCTGCTCCGGCGCCGGCAGCGAATACGCAGGCTTTCGCGCGCGTGGTCGATCTTGGGCAGGGCGTGTCCATGCTGATCGGCGCGGGCGGAAACTTGGGTCTCAGTGTTGGCGATGACGGCGTGTTCCTGATCGACGATCAGTTCGCCACCAACGCAGAGGTCAACCTCGCCAAGATCGAGGAGCTGACCAAGGGCAAGCCGAAATACCTGATCAACACGCACTGGCATTTCGACCATGCCGGCGGGAACGAGGTGTTCGGCAAGGCCGGCGCGACGATCTTTGCGAGCGACAAGGTGCGCAAGCGGCTGACGGGCGAGATCCCGTCGCAGTCGCGTGGCGCGCCAGCCGTGCCGGCGGCGAAATCGGCGCTGCCGGTGGTGACGTTCGTCGATGGCATCGACTTTCATCTCAACGGGCAGACGATCCGTGCGGTGCGTGCGCCGCTGCCTGCGCATACGGACGGCGACACGCTGATCTACTTTGTCGAGGCAGACGTGTTGCATACGGGCGACACCTACATGAAGGATCGCTATCCGTTCGTGGATACCGGGTCGGGCGGCACGCAGGCTGGGTTCATCGCAGCGATCGAGAAGGCGCTGTCGATCGCCGGGCCGAACACGAAGGTGATCCCCGGCCATGGCGAGCTGGCGACCAAAGCCGATCTCCAGGCGGCGCTCGACATGCACAAAGGTGCGCGCGCCGCAGTCGAGGCGCTGGTGAAATCCGGCAAGACGCTGGAAGAGACCGTTGCGGCGAAGCCGCTGGCGCAGTGGACGCCCCGCTTTGGCAGCGCGGCAGGAAGCGACGACACCTACACCACCGTGATCTACGCCGAGCTGAAGAAGTAGATCAGGCGCTGCAGACCGGGCAGGCGGGGTCGGCGGACAGTTTGACCGTGCGGCTGTCGCCGCTCAGCCCGTCGAACAGCCAGACGTTGCCGGCTATCGACTGACCAGCGCCGGTAATCTCCTTGATCGCTTCCAGTGCGAGGCGTGCGCCGACAATGCCGGTGAGTGGGCCGACAACGCCGACGGCGGCGCAGGTCTCCTCCGTCTCGGGCATCTCGGCGACGAGGCAACGATAGCAGGGCAGGCGTTCGCCGGCGGGCCTGCCTTTCGAGAGGCCGGACTTGAATACGGATAGCTGCGCGCTCCACCGCCCGACTGCGCCGGAGACGAGCGGTAACCCCAGTTCATGGCACGCGACGTTGACCTCGAAGCGCGTGGCGAAGCTGTCCGATCCATCGATGACGATCTGGGCGCCAGACAAAAGCGCGGCCGCGTTGGCCGCGCCGAGGCGCTCGCGCTTCGCGTGTATCGTTGTGCCGGAGTTCAGTCCGGTCAGCCGGGCGCCGCCTGCTTCGGTCTTGGGCCGGCCAACATCGCCGCCAATGAACAGAACCTGCCGCTGCAGGTTGGACAGCGAGACAATGTCGTCGTCGATCAGGGTCAGCGAGCCGACGCCGGCTGCTGCAAGATAAAGCGCCGCAGGGCCGCCGAGAGCGCCCAGGCCGACCAGCGCCACATGGGCATTCAACAGCTTCTGCTGACCCGGCCCGCCGATCTCGCGCAGCATGATGTGCCGGGCGTAGCGTTCCAGTTGTTCGGGCGTTAGACTCATGATCTGCGCTCAATCCTCCCGGAGCAGAAATCATGGCCGACGCAGTTGTACAATGGGACGGCCCGCGCCGGTGACAACGGAGCCCACCTCCAACGTCTATGCGCCGCTGGTCGATGAGATCGTGGGCGGACGGCGCAATGTGTTCCTCACGGGCCGGGCAGGCACGGGGAAGACGACGCTGTTGCGTCAGTTGATATTCAACTCGCTGGAGAAGGCTGTGGTGCTGGCGCCGACCGGGCTAGCGGCGGTGAATGTCGGCGGCCAGACGATCCATTCCTTCTTCAATTTTCCGCCGCGACTGCTCGATGCAGGCGACACCAAGAAAATTCGTAATCAGCGTCTCGTCAAAGCCATCGAGACGATGGTGATCGACGAGGTGTCGATGGTGCGCGCGGACATGATGCAGGCGATTGATAATTCTCTTCGGCTAAACCGAGCTGACAAGCGGCCGTTCGGCGGCGTGCGCATGATCCTGTCGGGCGATCTGCACCAGTTGCCGCCGGTCGTCGGCGCAGATGTCGAGCATATACTGCAGGAGAGCTATGGCGGCGCGTGGTTCTTCAAAGCGCCGGGCTTTGTTGCGGGGCAGTTCCGCCTCGCGGCGCTGAAGCGCATTTTCCGGCAGGAGGACGAAGCGTTCATCCGCATCCTCAATGGCCTGCGCAATGCGCGGCTGACGAAGGAGGACGAGGAGATCCTGCAGACGCGCGTCTCGACGCGCACGTCGGCGGAAGCCAGCATCACGCATGTCGTGCTGACGCCGAACAACGCCGCCGCGTGGAAGATCAACCAGTTGCGCCTGGCTGAACTGCCGGGCCCGGCGCGCGGATACACGGCTGCGCTTGAAGGCAATTTCGAGCCGAAGGCGTTTCCGACGGAAGAAGTGCTGGAGCTGAAGCAGGGCGCACGCGTGATGATGATCCGCAACGATCCATCGGGGCGATGGGTCAACGGATCACTCGGCGTCGTGCAGGGGCTGGGCGAAAGCGATTGCTATGTGAAGATCAATGGCGAGACGCATCGCGTTTCCCAGCAGGCGTGGGAAAAATTCCGCTACGAGTTCGATGCGAACGCCAAGTCGGTTTCGCGATCTGTGGTCGGATCATTCAAGCAGTTGCCGCTGCGCCTTGCCTACGCGACCACGATCCACAAGAGCCAGGGCATGACGCTCGATCGCGTCCACATCGATTTCGACCGGGGCATGTTCGCCCACGGCCAGGCGTATGTGGCGTTCTCGCGTTGCCGGTCGCTGGAAGGCCTGGAGCTGTCACGCCAGCTGCGCCCGCGCGACATCATCATCGATCGCTCGGCCTTCGATTTCGGCGGTCTGGAAACGGTCAGCGATACCGAGCATTTCCTGCTTGCCGAAATGGCCAAGCCGCAGCTGAATCTCAAAGGCTAGCGGCCGGTTGACCCGAAGCCGCCGGCGCCGCGCTGTGTTTCGTCCAGCGACGACACGACCTTCAGCTCGCCGCGCGTCACCGGCGCAATCACCATCTGCGCGATGCGTTCGCCGCGCTTGATCACGAACGGCTCCTGTCCGTGATTGATCAGGATCACTTTCACCTCGCCGCGGTAGTCCGCGTCGATCGTGCCGGGCGAGTTGAGGCAGGTGACGCCATGCTTGGCGGCAAGGCCAGAGCGCGGACGCACCTGCGCTTCGTGGCCCGCAGGCAGCGCGATGGTGAGGCCGGTCGGCACCATGGCGCGATGACCCGGCGCGAGCGTCAGCGGCTCGCCATCCGGCACGGCGGCGCGCAGGTCCATGCCGGCGGCATCGGCCGTCTCATAGGCAGGGAGCGCCAGCCCTTCAAAATGCGGCAGGGGTGCAACGTGAATGGTGACGGTCATCGGCTGGCTCCGCTAAGGACGCCATGACTAGCGCAGGGAGCCGTCAGGGGCGAGCGCCGCCGCCCGCTGTCCACAGATCGATCAGGCCTCGACGTCTGCTGCAAAGCGCAGTTCGCGGCGTGGGCGGACGGTGTCGGTCACATCCATGTAGGTCGGGTGTTTCTTGTAGGCGTGCAGCGCATCGATGTGCGGGAACTCGGCATAGACCACCACGTCGATCTCATTGCCGAAAAGGTCCGCCTTGCGGTTTTGCGTGACCTCGAAAAGCGTCGAGCCCGGAATGGTTCCGAGGCGTTTCAGATGCCCGATGATCTCCTGCGCCTCGCGCGGGTCTTTCAGGGTGAAAAAGACGATATGGCGGATCATGGGAGTGACCTAGGAGCTGGCGGCGCTCTAGGCCATATCCACCGCCCGCGCTATTCCGCCGCGCTGGTTTCGGGGTCGTGGAAAACCTCGGCGATCCGCTCGGCGAGGCGCATGGCGACGGCAGCCTTGCTCATGCGCGGCCAGCGTTCCGTGCCGGACTTCGACACGAGCAGCACTTCGTTGTCGGCGCCGCCCATCACATCGCCCGAGACGTCGTTGGCGATGATCCAGTCGCAGCCCTTGCGGCCCAGCTTGGCCCTGGCGTGTTTTTCGACGTCGTTGGTCTCGGCCGCGAAACCGACCACGAGGCGAGGGCGGCCCTTCTTTTTCGTACCGATCGATTTCAGGATGTCTGGGTTCTCGACCAGCTTCAGCGCGACATTCTCAGGCTCGCTGCCTTTGAGCTTCAGCTTTGTGTGGGCGCGTGTCGCGGGGCGCCAGTCGGCCACGGCGGCAACCGAGACGAAGATGTCCGCAGGCAGGCTGGCTTTCACCGCATCCTGCATCTCGATGGCGGTTTCGATTTTCACGCCGGTGACGCCGTCGGGAATCGGGAGCTGTGTCGGTCCGGTCACGAGACGCACGTCGGCGCCGAGACGAGCGAGGGCGTCCGCGATTGCATAGCCCTGCTTGCCTGACGAGTGATTGGAAATGAACCGGACCGGATCGAGCGGCTCGCGTGTCGGACCGGCAGTCACGACGGCGCGGAAACCGGAGAGAGGACCAACGCCGGTGGGGGACGACAGAAGCTTGCGGATCTGCGCGGCGATGCGGTCTGGCTCAGGCAGGCGGCCGGGGCCGAATTCGCCGCACGCCATCGGGCCAACATCAGGCGTCATGACGTGGACGCCGTCGGCCTGAAGCTGCGCGACATTGCGCTTCGTCGCCGCGTGTTCCCACATGCGCACGTTCATGGCCGGAACCATCAGCACCGGCTTGTCGGTGGCCAGCAGAGTTGTGGACGCAAGATCGTTGGCGAGGCCATTCGCGGCCTTCGCCATAAGGTCAGCCGTGGCAGGCGCCACGACGACGAGATCGGCCGAGCGCGACAGCTCGATATGGCCCATCTCGGCTTCGTCGGTGAGGCTGAAGAGCTCCTGATAGACCTTGTCGCCCGAGAGCGAGCCCAGCGACAGCGGCGTCACGAATTCGGCGCCCGCCTTCGTCAGGATCACGCGCGTTGCGATGCCATCCTTCGCGAGCAGCCGGATCAGCTCCAGCGACTTGTAGGCTGCGATACCGCCGCCAACGATGAGAAGGATGCGCTTGCCGTCCACGCGGACACTCCAGGAACAGGCCAATACATAGTGAATCTTGGTCAGGATTGCACCAAGTCCGGGCCGAAGATCGTGGGGGTCGCGGAAAGGTCTGGGTAAGGAATGGCCGAGCGGCAGCGATCCGGTCTGGCGACCTAGGCCTGATTGCTCGTCATGTCGGCAAGGAACGCCTGCGCTGCGGGATCATTGCCCGTGATCTCGCCCGGCACATCTTCGCAGAATTTCACCCAGCTGATCTTCGCTTCCAGTCCGTACTGGAGCTCGATGCTGGCAAGCTCTGGATCGTCCAGCGAACCGATGGTGACGTAGATGCGCGCGTCCGGTGTGTTGTAGGCAAACGTCAGCGGCGTGCCGCAGTCCCCGCAGAAGCCGCGGGTGGCGAGGTTTGACGACGCGAAAAAGACTGGCTCTCCCAGCGTCCACGCCAGGTCGATTTTCGCGCAGCCCGCGAGCGCCGCGAACAGGCCGCCAGTCGCCTTCTGGCACATGCGGCAATGGCAGACGTGCGGCTTCTGAACCCGGTCCACGCCCATGGCGTATCTGACCCTGCCGCACTGGCATCCGCCCGTGATCGGATTCATGTCGATCCTGTAAGATTCAACCTGAAAGTAACCATGCCATGCGATATGATCCCCGCATAAGGCAGTTTTCTCATGGGCCATCAGAGCCCGGGGGCAACTGCCTCAGGCGGTTGGCGCAGGGCTTGGGCTGTGCTGGCATGCCTTCTGAAGGGACTAGGGACTATGTTCTTCAACGGTAAGCCGAAACCAACCAGCTTTTCGCGTACGCTCGTGGGCGAATGGCGCGCGGACACGTCGTCAGGCGACGTGAAGGGCGAGATCACGGCCGTGTTCAACACGGACGGTTCCTACCTGACCCGCAACCAGATGGAGATCCGCGGCGTGCCCGCCGACCCCGTCACTCAGACCGGACGCTACCGCATCGAGGCCGTCGACAAGCTGCGCTTCAAGCTGTTCACGATCGATGAGAACGGGCAGCCGCTGTCCACCACGGTCCGCTCGTTCGTCGACAAGAACACGATGCTGAACGAGATCGGCCACATCACCTTCAAGCGCGTCGAGCAGCCCCAGCAGCCGCTGTTCTGACTTTTCCGCCAGCCGGAAACATGCACTCATGCCTGCAAGGCAGGTCCACAGGAATGGGCCGCCATCGGGGAATGAGAACCATGAAATCCATCGTTACCGCAGCGTGCCTTGCCATGGCCGGGTTCGCCCTGGCCGCGCCTGCCTTCGCGCAGGAGACCGGCATCACCGTGCGATCGATCCGCGTGCTGGCGAGCGATCCGGAAGCGCTGGCGAAATTCTATGCCCAGGCGCTCGGCATGTCGGAGACCCGTCGTCCGGTTGATACGGCGACGTTCAAGGAAATCGTCCTCAATACGGGCTCAACGCCCGAGCTTGCCAAGAAGGCGCCATCTGCGCCCATCGTCATCGCCTCGCGCGGCAACGGGCCCCAGGCCGGCGGCATGGCGGCCCTGATCCTGGAAGTGCCTGACATGGACAAAGCCATCGCCCGCGCCACGGCCGCCGGCGCCAAGCTGATGCGCCCCGTCGCCAAGACCGGGGAGGGGCTTTTCTATGCTTTCCTGACCGATCCGGATGGCAATCAGTTCGAATTCATCCTGAGGCCCTAAAGCGGCTCTGGCTCTGGTTTTTCGAGGGGCCTCCCAATCCGCGGTAACATCGATTATCTAAGGCCAGACCCCTGTGTCCCGGCCCACAAGACCTGTCTGGAGAATCCCATGCGCGATTACCTGAAATTCTACATCAATGGCGAATGGGTCGATCCGGTCACCCCGCGCACGCTCGACGTCCAGAACCCGGCCAATGAAGAGGCCTACGCACGCATTTCGATCGGCTCGAAGGCCGATGTCGACAAGGCCGTCGCCGCCGCCAAAGCCGCTTTCCCGGCGTTTGCCGCGACCACGAAAGAGTACCGCGCTGACCTGCTCGACAAGATCATCGAGATTTACAAGAAACGCCTCGGCGACATGGCCGGCGTCGTGTCCGAAGAGATGGGCGCTCCGCTGTGGCTGGCTCAGGGCGCGCACGCGCCGTCGGGTCTCGGCCACATCATGCAGGCCGCCAACTATCTCCGCACCTTCGAGTTCGAAGAGCGCCGCGGCAAGCATCTGATCCGCAAGGAGCCGATCGGCGTCTGCGGTTTCATCACGCCGTGGAACTGGCCGCAGAACCAGATCGCCTGCAAGGTCGCGCCCGCGATCGCTGCCGGCTGCACGATGGTCCTGAAGCCGTCCGAGATCGCGCCGATCGATGCCATCATCTTCGCCGAGATCATGCATGAAGCCGGCGTACCGAAGGGCGTGTTCAACCTCGTCAACGGCGATGGCCCCGGCGTCGGCGCCGCGCTTTCGGCTCACCCCGATGTTGACATGATGTCGTTCACCGGTTCGACCCGCGCTGGCGTGCTCGTTGCGCAGGCCGCTGCGCCTACGGTCAAGCGCGTCGCGCAGGAACTCGGCGGCAAGTCGGCCAACATCGTGCTCGACGACGCCGATCTCCAGAAGGCCGTGAAGCAGGGCGTCATGCAGATGATGACCAACACGGGCCAGAGCTGCAACGCGCCTTCGCGCATGTTCGTGCCGCGCGCCAAGAATGACGAAGCCAAGGCCATCGCCAAGGCGACGGCTGAATCTGTGAAGGTGCAGGACCCGGCCACGGCCGAGAAAGGCGCCATCGGGCCCGTCGTCTCCGAAGCCCAGTGGAACAAGATCCAGGGCCTCATCAAGAAGGGTATCGAGGAAGGCGCGACTCTCGTTGCGGGCGGCCTTGGCCGTCCCGACGGTCTCAATCGCGGCTACTATGTGAAGCCCACCGTGTTCGCTGACGTGCGCAACGACATGACGATCGCGGTCGAGGAAATCTTCGGACCCGTGCTCTGCATCCTGCCGTACGACACCGAAGAGCAGGCGATCGCGATGGCCAACGACACGGTCTATGGCCTGTCCGGCTATGTGCAGGGCGAGCAGGAGCACGCGCAGAAAGTCGCGCGCCAGCTCCGCACGGGCATGGTCCACATCAATGGACAGGGCTCTGACCAGACCATGCCGTTCGGCGGGTTCAAGCAGTCGGGCAATGGCCGCGAATGGGGCGTGGAAGGCATCCACGAGTTCCTCGAAACCAAGTCTGTGTTTGGTTTCGCAACTGCGTAACGGCCGATTCCGCCTGATCTGGCGAATTAGGACGTGCGTAGACAAGATTGAGGCCGGTTCGCTGTCTGGCGAACCGGCCAATCCATTGGCGTTCCCATCGGGCTCGCTATGTTAGAGTCAGCACGACGTCGCTCGTTTCAGGAGGCTCTCATGTTACGCAAGCTTTTGGCGGCTGCAGCAATCACCACCGCCCTAGGGCTGGCTGCATGCCAGAACGGTCCAACGCCCTATCAGCCGGGCGCCGGCAATGATCGCGGCTATGCTGAGTCGAAGATCGAGAACGACCGCTACCGTGTCTCCTTCAAGGGCAATGCCCGGACGGGCCGGGAAACCGTCGAAAACTACCTGCTGTTTCGCGCCGCTGAGCTGACCCTGCAAAACGGCTACGACACCTTCACGATCGTCAGCCGCGACACCGACAAGGATCGCGATGTCCGGCAGTACGGAGGCTATATGGGCAGCCGGTTGTCCTACATGTATTTCTCTCCGCGTTACGGCTGGATCGGCGCCTGGGATCCGTTCTGGACGCCGGCGACGTACGAGGAAGTCACGCGCTATGAGGCGTTTGCCGAAGTGGTGATGGGACGCGGCGCCAAAGGGTCCGATCCCAACGCGTTCGATGCGCGTCAGGTCTCGCAGAATCTCGCGAGCCAGATCCAGCGACCGGCGTCGTAGAGCGACTTCTGGGCAAGGCCGTTTCGGTAAAATTGCCGATTTCAGCGGCATTTGCGGCTGTTTGGGTCATGTAAACGGGGCCGCAACCTGCGTGGCGTAGCCTCCGTTCCTCATGACACCGGCCGTCTCGATCATCATCCCGACCTTTCGCCGCCCCGAGCGCGCGATCGAAGCTGCGCGCTCTGCGCTGGCGCAGGTCTGCGATGCGACGTTCGAGGTTGTGCTGGTCGACAATGACCCCGCGGGCTCTGCGCTCGCCCCGCTGCGCGCCCTGAACGATTATCGCGTGGCTGTCGTTCATAAGCCGCGCGCGGGTGTCGCCAATGCGCGCAATGCCGGCCTGCGGGCGGCGAAGGGCGGGACCATCGCATTTCTGGACGATGACGAACTCGCGCCGGCAGGCTGGCTGGCCGAGCTCATGCGCGTGCAGGCGGCGCATGGCGCGGATGTGGTGTTCGGCCCCGTCCGCACGAAGCTAGCGACCAGGCCGCGCGACCATGAAGCCTTCTTCGAAGCTTTCTTCGCGCGCGCTCCCGAACATGCCGAAGGCAAGATCGGTACGTTTTATGGTTGCGGTTGCAGCCTGATACGGCGCGCCGCGCTGCCTGCGGCTGAACCGTTTTCGACGGAGCGCAACGAGATCGGCGGTGAAGACGACCTGCTGTTCCAGACCATGCAGGCTGGCGGTGCAAGTTTCGCATGGGCGCCCAAAGCCTTCGTCTGGGAAACGCCTGAGCCATCGCGTGTCACGCTCGCCTACACACTGCGGCGCGCCTTCGCCTATGGGCAGGGACCTGCGACGAAAGCCTGGACCGGACCCAAGCGCGACCTGTCGGCCATCGCTTTCTGGATGGCCATCGGCGCGGGGCAGATGGTTGTCTATGGCGTCGTGGCTGGCGGCTGCTTTCTCGGCAAGACGAGCGGACGGGCATTTGCGTATCGCCGCTTTGTCGAAGGCGTGGGCAAGCTGTTGTGGTTCCCGGTGATCAAGCAGCGCTTCTATGGCGCGTCGAAACTGACACGGGTTGAGCGGGCCGCCGCCGAAAAGGCGATAGCGGCAGCCTAGGCGCAGTCAGCGTCAGCGCAGTCGTCGCCCTCGATCTCGATCGTCGCGTGGTCGATGGCATACCTGTCGTGCAGGAGCGCCTTGATGCGGGCCACGACGGCAGGCCCTGCGGCTGTATCCTTGATGCGCGCGTGCATCGTCATCATCGAGCGCCGGCCGTCGAGCGACCACAGGTGGGCGTGGTGGATATCAACGACGCCTTCGATGTGTTCGAGGTCGTGCGTCACCTTGTCGAGATCGAGATTGTGCGGCGCGCCTTCCAGCAGGATGTGCGCGCTTTCGAAGGTGAGCGACCAGGCCGAGCGCAGGATGATCAGCGAGACCAACACTGACAGGATCGGATCGACCTGAAGCCAGCCAGTGTACATGATCACGATGGCGCCGACGATCGCGGCGATGGATCCCAGCAGGTCTCCCGCGACATGGAGCAGGGCGCCGCGCACATTGAGATTGTCACGGTCCGCGCCGTGCAGCACCGCGAACGCGACGATGTTCACGGCAAGCCCAGCCGCCGCGACCCACAGCATCAGGTTTGGTTCGATCGCATGCGGGTTCGCCAGCCGGCCAATTGCCTCTGCAATGATCCACACAACGATCGCAAAGAGCGTCAGCCCGTTGACGAACGCGGCCAGCACAGGGAAGCGGCGGAAGCCGAATGTGCGGCGTGAGTTTGCCGGTCGCCGCGCCATGCGGAAGCCGATCCACGCCAGCGCCAGCGAGCCGAAATCGGAAAGCATGTGTCCGGCGTCAGCAATCAGCGCGAGCGACCCGGCGACAAGGCCGCCGGCGAGTTCAACGCCCATAAAGCCGCCGGTCAACAGTGCGGCGATGCCGATGCGGTTCTCGTTCTTGCTATCGCCGTGATGGTGATGGCCGTGCGCATGGCTGTGACCGTGATCATGCGAATGATCGTGGCTCTTGTCGTGGCTGTGCCCGGCGTGTGCGTGATCGTGAGCCATGTGGGGTCCCTAAGCCCCACGGCTACAAAAATCAAATGAATCCAATGCTATGATATAGCAGAGCGAATTCTGTCTCACGCCGGCTTTGCGAGACCTGTGGCGTCGATCATCGCTTGCGCGATCTCTTCCTCGCCGGAGATGACGACGTCGGCGCCGAAGCCGCGCAGGTGATCGATCTCGGCGTCGTTGTGCGAGCGGGCAAAGATGCGGATGCCCGGATTGAGTTGCCGCGCGATCTCGACGATGCGCCCGGCTTCGAAGCCATCGGGAACAGTAATGTAGATCAGCTGTGCGCTTTCGACCGCCGCGGCCTTCAGCGTCTCTGCGGAGACGCCATTGCCCGCAATGGCGGGAAGGCCCTGTTCGTGAAGCTTCTCGACGAGTTCCTGCCGGTCCTCGATAACGGAGTAATTCACGCGAGCGGCGCCAAGCGCCTTGCCGAGGCGCGAGCCGACGCGGCCATAGCCGACAATGATGGCGCGGCCCGGAGACCCGGGCTTTGCAACATCCGACTCCACCGGCGCCGCCTTCGGCGTGAGTTTATCGGCGATGAGGAAGACCAGCGGGTTCAACACGATCGACAGGATGGCAGCGCCGAGGATCAGATCACGTGCATCTTCCGGCAGAAGTCCGAGGCCAACGCCGAGGCCTGCCAGAATGAACGAGAACTCGCCGATCTGCGCGAGGCTCGCGGCGATCAACGCGGCGTTCTCGCGCTTCTGCTTGAACATCGCCATGATCGCGAGGGCAGCCAGAGACTTGCCGATCACGACGATGCCCAGCGCGCCAAGCAGAGGCCACGGGTTGTTGATTAGCGTCAGCGGGTCGAACAGCATGCCTACGGAGACAAAGAATAGCACCGCGAACGCGTCGCGCAGCGGCAGTGTCTCGTTCGCCGCCTGATGCGACAGCTCGCTTTCGCCCATGATCATGCCGGCGAAGAAGGCGCCCAGCGCGAACGACACGCCGAACAGTTCGGATGCGCCCAGCGCGACGCCCAGCGCGATCGCCAGCACGGAGAGCCGGAACAGTTCGCGCGACCCCAGATGCACGACGCGATGGAGAATCCATGGGATCAGTCGCTTGCCGACAACCAGCATGATGACGATGAACGCGCCAACCTTGCCGAGCGTGAGCAGAACAGCGATCGCGATCTCCTGGCCTTGCGCCCAGGTGAAGCCGCCGGCGGCGGCCATCTGTTCGCGGATGCCGGCCCAAGTTGGCAGCAGCACGAGTGCCAGAACCATGGCGAGATCTTCGACGATCAGCCAGCCAACCGCGATGCGGCCCTTGTCGGTCTGCACGACCCGCCGCTCCTGCAGCGCACGCAACAGCACGACAGTTGAGGCGACTGAAAGTGCGAGGCCGAAGACGATGCCGGCCTCGACCGTCCAGCCCATCAACGTGCCCATGCCGAGGCCGAGCAGCGTTGCGGCGGCGATCTGTGCAAGGGCGCCGGGGATGGCGATCGCTTTGACGGAGAGAAGATCCTTGAGCGAAAAGTGAAGTCCAACGCCGAACATCAGCAGGATCACGCCGATTTCGGCCAGTTCACTCGCAAGATGGGAATCGCCGACAAATCCTGGCGTGAAGGGTCCGATCACGACGCCAGCGACCAGATAGCCAACCAGCGGCGACAGCTTGAGCCGCGTGGCGATCATACCGAACACGAAGGCGAACCCCAGGCCGATGGTGAGCAGAGAGATCAACGGCGTGGCGTGGGGCATCGTGCAGGGGGAACCTTTCGGGCGAGTTTCGCGGGAGGGCCGGTCTGAAACACCCTGCCAAATTGATGGAGCAAAATGCAAGGAAATCCGTCCACGGATCGCGTGAAGTCGGCGTTGCGACTGACGCAGGTGGCAGCTTAAGGTCGATCCATGAAGGACGGGACGTTACTGGTCGGGGATGCAGGCGGCACCAATGTGCGCTTCGCGCTGGCGCGTCTTACCGGCGGGCGCGTGGCGCTGTCCGACATCTGGAAGCGTCCGGGCAAGGATTTCAAGACGTTTGAGGCGGCGCTCGACGCTTATCTGAAAGAGACAGGCCCGGACTATGCGGGCGCGTCTTTCGGGTTCGCTGGCGTTACCGGCGGGCCCTTTGTGGAACTGCTCAATCGTGGCTGGAACGTTGATCTGGCCGCCGTGAAAGCGCGGCTTGGGGTCGACCGGCTGGTTGCGGTGAACGACTTCATCGCCATGGCGCGCTCTGCGCCCGAACTGACCGGCAGCGAATTGCGGTCGATTTCGAAAGGTGAGGCAGACCCCCGGGGCTCCTGCGCTATTGGCGGACCCGGCACGGGCTTTGGTGTTGGCCTGCTGCGCCGGATAGCGGCCGGGTGGGTGGTAATCGGCGGGGAGGGCGGCCATCAGGCCTTCACGCCTGAGACCGACATCGAGTGGAAGCTTGCGGAAAGGCTGCGCAGAAAACTTGGCTACGTCTCCAACGAGGTTGTCACGGCTGGCATGGGTTTCGAGGACACGCGCGATGCGCTGTTCGAGGTCATGGGCGTGAAGCCGAGGCCGCTGACGCAGGCCGAGGTGATCGACGCGGCGAGCGCGGGAGATGCAGCGGCGCTGGAATTCTGCCGGCTGCGCGCCCGTGCGGTGATGACATCTATCGGCAATATGGCGCTCGTCGCCAACGCAACGGGCGGGGTCTTCATTGCGGGTGGGGTCTCGCAGCGGCTTGAGCCGTGGCTGAAAGAGCGCTCTGCGCTCGATCGCTTCTACAAGCGCGGCGCGCGTGAGGACCTGATGAAGCCCATTCCGATAAATCTGATTGCGTCAGAAGCAGCGCCGCTGATCGGTTCGGCGCATCTCTGGCGGGACGAGCAGACGAGGGGCTGGCTCTAGGGGCTGGCGCTTACTTGCAGCCGCAGCCGTGGCCGCCACCGCCGCCCTTGCTGCCGCCATGGCCGCCTCCCTTACCGCCGCCACCTGCGAAAGAGGTCGCTGACGCACTGGCGAAGGCGAAGGCAGTTGCGGACGCCTGAGCGCGCGCCGAGCCGCTGGAAATCACGATCAGACGGCCACCGCCGCCCGAGCCGCCATTGATGTCGATGCCCACGCCGCCTGTGCCAAAATTGGACGGCAGGACGATCGACGGCGGAGCGACCGGAACGAGCTTGATGGGGGCGGGCTGGGGCTGAACCGGGGGCGCGGGCGCGGGAACGCGCAGCGGCGGAGGCGGGGGTGCGGTCACGCGCGCGGGGCGTTTGCGGCCATCCGCGTAGGACGGGCCAGCAATAGCGGCGGCGCTGAAGGACAGCACGAGGGCGGCGGCCAGAAGGCGGGAAAGCTTCATCATGACGGCCTCCAATGCACTCGCCATGCCGTATCGCGTGTGGCCTGGACCTAGAAATCGACCGCCAGACCCTTCTTTTCCCAGTCGCCATAGCGGGTGGGTTCTTCGCCCTGACGGCGGCCGTTTATCTCGGTAGGCAAATCTTGCCGGGGCGCGGCCTGGCGTCGCGCTTCAGCTTCCTCAAGCGCACGGACCGCTTCGGGGCTCAGCAGCTTACCGGGTGCTGCGCCCGGAATAACCTGTGTTTGTTCGTCCGGCTGCGGGACCGAGTCTTCCGCGCCACGCTGGTTATCGGATGCAGTTGTTTCGTCGCTCATGCCGCCACGTTCACCAATTTTTTCATGTTTGGAAAGGATGCTTTTACCAACACCGCCAAACATCCCCATACGGGGCGACGACCTGTGTTGAGAGAGCCTTCATGAGCTATTTTAAGGCCGCCGGACTGATGCTGCTGATCCACCTCGCGTTTGCGGGGCTGGGCTGGTCCATCGCGCAGAAGGACGGCGCGCTGATCGGCACGCTGATCGCGCTTGGCTTCCACGTCGTGGTCTTCTGGTACGCCGAGAAGATCATGCTGAAGCTGCACAATGCCCGAGAGGTCGGCTCTGACGACGCCTCGCCGATGATCCGCGCTTTTGTCGCTGATTGCGATCGCCTCGCCATGCGGGCCAACATGCCGCGTCCGCGCACCTATATCGTAGATGCTTTCCAGCCGAACGCCTTCGTCGCTGGCCGTGACACCAATCATGCCTCGATCGCCGTCACCGACGGCCTGCTCAAGACCCTGACCCGTGCTGAAGTCTCGGCCGTGGTCGCTCATGAGCTTGCCCACGTCAAACGTGGCGATGCGCTCGCCATGGGCGTCTGCTCGGCGTTGGCCGTCGTGTTGACCACCATTTTCGGGACGCTTGCCTATCCGCTGGGCCAGCGCAAACGGGTCTCGCGCATCGTCTCTGGCCTCGTCGCCCGCGTCGGCCAGAGCCACGCCCGCGAGTACGCCGCCGACAAGCACGCCGGCGAAATCTGCGGCGCCCCGGTCAACCTGGCCAACGCGCTGCTGAAGCTTGAGCGCCACACCATGTCGCTGCTGAACCCGCTGGCCGAGCGCAGCCCTGCCACGGCCCACACCTTCGTCATCGATCCGCTGCACGGCAAACGCCGCACCGCCAGCGCATCCCACCCGCCGACCGAACGCCGCATCCAGCGCCTGCATCGCCAGGCCGCCGAGATGGAAGGCGTGGAGTAGCGGTTCAGGCCGCTCTCAAAGACTGAAATGCCCGGCCCAGCGCCGGGCATTTTCGTTCCCGGGCTCGCCCACCCGCATGCGGGCTCTGGCCAGCGATCCTGCAAGCCGCTACCAGCCGCCCATGGCCCGACCTCCACAAGAAAAGCGCACCGAAGCGGCCGGCTGGCAAAGCCGTCTGGCTGCCGCCGAGCTGCTTCATCACACGCTCGACAAGGGCCTCGATCTCGAAGCGGCCATGGACGCCAGTCGTATGTTCCGGCGGCTGGAGGGCCCTGACCGTGGCTTCGCCCGCGCCATCGCTGGGGCCGCCCTGCGGGGCATTGGCCGTATCGACTATGCGCTTGGCGGCATGGTCCAGCGTCCGATGGCGGATATGGAGCCCGAAGTGCGCGCGATCCTCTGTGCGGGCGCAGCCCAGCTCTGGATGCTCGGCGTCGCCGATCATGCCGCTGTTTCGGCATCCGTCGAGGCTGCCGGCAAATGGCATGAGGCTCGTCGTGGGGGCGGTCTCGTCAACGCCGTCCTCCGCCGCGCGGCTCGCGAGGCGGAGGCCTTTCACACTGCGCCGCCCACATCGGTCTGGCCTGAATGGATGGCGGCCAAGCTGAAATCCGCGCTTGGGCCTGAGCGGGCAGACGCCATGGGCCGCCTGCAGCTTGAAGAGCCGCCCATCGATATCACGCTGAAGCCGGGCGCTGATCCAGCCGCTTGGGCCGAAAAGCTTGGCGGTAGTGTGCTACCATCCGGGTCGGTCCGTCTCGCCAGTGGGGCAGGGCTTGCTGACCTCCCCGGCTACGCTGACGGTGCATGGTGGGTGCAGGACGCCGCCGCGGCGCTTCCGGCAAAGCTGATCGGAGACATTTCCGGTAAGCGCGTCGCCGATCTTTGTGCGGCGCCGGGTGGGAAGGCGATGCAGCTCGCCGCCGCTGGAGCGAAGCTTACTGCCGTCGAGGTTTCCCGCCAGCGCATCGCTCGGCTGCGCGAGAACGCCGAGCGCGCCAGACTGCCGATGAATATCGTCGAGCACGATGCCCGTACCTGGCGTCCATCTGAGCTGCTCGACGCGGTCCTGCTCGATGCGCCCTGTTCCGCGCTGGGCATCCTCCGCCGCCATCCCGAAGGGGCGTGGCGTCGCGATCCGAAAGACATGGCGCGTTTCCCCGCAACACAGGCACAGCTGGTTGAAGCCGCCGCCGACATGCTCCGCCCGGGTGGTCGCCTGATCTATTCGGTCTGTACGCCAACGCCCGAGGAAGGCCGCGATATTGTCGAAGCCGCGCTTGCGACCGGAAGTTGGCGGCGCGTTAAAATCACCCCTGAAGAGATCCCAGGCTTCGAGGTCGCGTTAACGGATGACGGCGACGTAATTACAGCGCCCACGCCTGACAGTTTGCCGCGTGTCGCCGCTGCATCGCTCGCGGCCGAAAGTGCATCCGAGCCAATGAAATCGGACATTTTCTATATAGCGCGTCTTGAACGCGCCTAGGCGCAATCCCATTCCACAGCGTGGACGCAGCGCCGGTTTCCCGTGGCCGGGAAAGACATAATCCTGCCACCGATAAGCAACGAAACCGGACGATTGGGTTCAGCGGCGGTTCAACCGCTTCTGGTATGAGTTGTGTGTAGGGACGGGGACCTCCCCAGTTACTCCGTCCCACAGGAGTGCGTGATGGACGGATCAAATTTCACCGCGGCGACTGCCCCGATCGAAAGCCTGCGCGGCTCCACGATCGCCAAGCCCCAGAAGGCTTTTGCAATCGCGTTCGCGGTTCTCGCCACCGCGCTGGCCGGATGCGCCAGCGGCCTTGGCGCCAACAGCTATGATCGTGGCTCGATCGGTACGGTCGCCCGTGTCGAAGAAGGCACGGTCGTCGGCACGCGCCCGATCCAGATCGAAGGGTCTTTGCAGGGTTCGAAAGTTGGCACGCTCGCCGGAGCCGCGCTTGGCGGCCTTGCCGGAAGCGAAATCGGCGGCGGTTCGAAAGCCAACACGGCCGGCGCCATCGGCGGCGCCATTCTTGGCGGTGTTCTGGGCAATGCGGCTGGCAACGCGGCCACGGCGCAGTCAGGTTACGCCTACACCATCCGCCTGCGTTCGGGCGAACTGGTGTCGGTCGCCCAGGCTGGCGACTATGCCATCCCGACCGGCACGCCCGTGCTGATCGAATATGGCGCCCGCGCCCGGGTGATCCCGCAGAATTCCTCGATCGGCTACTACTAGCCTTTCCAAATTTTCAGATTTCCAAGCCGCCCGGAGCACCCTCCGGGCGGTTTTCGTATGGGGAACCTTGCCTTGCTGGTGCGCTCGCCTTGCGCGCGCAAATCCTCGCTGCTAGGCCAATTGCCATGTCGGATATCCTGATTTCTCCCTCGATTCTGGCGGCGGACTTTGCGCGCCTGGGCGAGGAAGTCCGCGCCGTCGACGAAGCCGGCGCCGACATGATCCATGTCGATGTGATGGACGGGCATTTCGTGCCGAACATCTCGATCGGCCCTGTGGTGATCGAAAAGCTGCGGCCGCATACGAAAAAGCCGTTCGACGTTCACCTCATGATCCAGCCGGTGGACCTCTATCTTGAGGCCTTTGCGGCGGCTGGCGCAGACATCATCACCGCCCATCCGGAAGCCGGTCCGCACTTCCATCGCACTCTCCAGGTCATCAAGAAGCTCGGCAAGAAGGCCGGCGCGGCGCTCAACCCGTCGACGCCAGCCGACGTGCTCGACCCTGTCCTCGAAGAACTCGACCTCATCCTTGTAATGAGCGTGAACCCAGGTTTTGGCGGTCAGAAATTCATCGACAGCCAGCTCCGCAAGATCGAGGCGATCCGCAAGAAGCTCGACCGCGCCAATCTCAAGACCATCCTAGAAGTCGATGGCGGCGTGATCCCGGAAAATGCTGGCGCGATCATTTCGGCCGGCGCCACTGCGCTGGTCGCCGGCTCGGCCGTTTTCGGCAAGGGTCCCAAGAACTACGCCAGTGCGATTGCCGCCATCCGCGACGCCCGACCCGCCGCCAGCACGCGCGGGTGAGAGAGCATGTCTCTCCCACCTCTCGGACCTTCCGGGCGTGAAGCCGAAGACGCGCAATGGCTTGAACTGACCGGCAAGTCCGGCATGCCGATCAATGTCTCGCCGGTTCATCGTCTTCGCATTTCGGGTCCGGGGCCGACGGGCCTCGCCGCCCTGCCCAAGGACAATCGTCCGATCAACCGCCAGCGCGGCGAAGCGATCCTCGCGGGCAAGTGGAAGTTCGGCGCCTCACACATCGAAACGCCCGCCGGTCATTCGCCATGGGGTCCGGCTTTTCCCTCCATCCATTTTACGGATCGCATCCATCGCTTCCACTGGTTGCGCGATCTTGCGAGCCTTGGGCCTGCAGGTGAATCCCGCGCGCGCGCTCTGGTCGTTGCGTGGACCGATGTTCATGGGAAATGGGAGAATTTCGCCTGGCGCCTGTCGGTCACCGCGGACCGGCTGATCAACTGGCTTTGTGTCGGGCCGTGGATGTTTGCACCGCTCGAAGGCGAGACGCGCGCCGCGGTGATGGACACGATCGGGCGACAGCTGCGGCATCTGCAGTTCTCGGGGCCAGAGGAAACCGACCCGGTAAGCCGCTTCCGTATCGCTGTCGCGCTTTGCCTAGGCGGAGCCGTGGCGGACGATAGCCACAAGATCCTCGAAGCGGGTCTCGCCATGCTGGAGGCGGAGTGCAACGCCCAGATCCTGCCGGATGGCGGTCATGCAAGCCGCAGCCCCGAAGCGCTGGCAGAGGCCATGCTCGACATCCAGACGGTCGAGGAGCTTCTGCTCCGGCTTGGCCTCAATGCGCCCAGTTTTCTGACCAAGCTTCAGACGCGAATGGCTGCCATGCTGTCCTTCTTTCAGCAGGCCGACGGCGGCATTCTTCCGGCGAACGGGGGAGGCGACAGCTCGAACGGCATTGGCCGGGCCGCGATGCGGCCGCATGGCGCCGTGAACTCGAAATTCTCCTTCGCGCGCCTGTCCGCCTATCAGCGCATCCAGGCTGAAGGCCTGACTGTCTATGTGGATGCTGGCGCAGGTCCCGAACGTCCCAACGGTGCGCAGGCTCATGCTGGCGCGCTGGCCTTGACGGTCGATGACGGCCCGGAGCGGCTTATCACCTCGTGCGGCGCCAATGCCGATCTCGAACCGATCATCCGTGACGCCGCGCGCCGCACCGCCGCGCACTCCGTGCTGTCTCTGAATGGCGAGGACTCGGCTGTCTTCACGTTCGACCCGGCCACCGGCGTGCGTGTTCCCGAAGGCCCCGCCCAGCTCGCTATCCGCAGGATGGAGGAGGGCGACCAGTATCTCGTCGAGGGCCAGCACGGTGGCTGGCGCGTCCGCCACGGGCTGATCTATCGGCGCAGGCTCTATGTGGCGATGAACGGTGGCAGGATTACCGGCGAGGACAGCCTGTCCCGGCCCATGTCCGAGGCCGCCTCCAGCTTCCAGAGCGGCCTTATTCCGTTTGAAATCCGGTTTCACCTGCATCCAGACGTTCAGGTCGTCGACGGACCTGACGATAGGACGGTATTCCTAGGATTGCCTTTACGGCAACGAGTGTGGAGATTCCGCAGCGAGACTTTGCTTTCTGTTGAAAATTCGCGTTACTGGGGAGCAGAGGTCGCGCGGAAGACGCGGCAGCTCGTGATCCGGGGAGTAGCTGATCCTGGGGCAGATGGATCTCAAGCGCCAAACCGTGTGCGGTGGGCGCTGTCGAGAATCGAACCCGGTGTTCAGGGGGAGAGTGCGTGAGTAACCTCGAGAGTTCCGCCCGCAGGGCGGCTATCGAAGCCAAGGCCGCGTGTTTTGGCTATGACGTCATCAGCGGCATGGTTGCGATGTATCTCGCGCCGCAGATCACCTATTATTTTTCCGGACGCGGCTCGCCCACCTGGCTGGATTTCTTCGTCGCCATCGCCTTCGGCGTTGCGGCGTCCTTCGCCCTCTGGCTGCGCGGCGTCCATCGACAGGTCTGGCGCCATACGTCGCTGCGCGATGTCGTGCGGATCTTCCAGGCGGTTGCCCTTACCCACCTGATGTCGCTGCCGATCCTGATCCTCGCGAAAACGCTGCAGGATTACCCGCTCACCAGCATCTATCTCCAGTTTCCCATCTGGCTGGCCATGCTGATGGTCGTGCGGTTCTGGGCGCGGGGCAGGACAACCGGCGACCTGACCGCCATCTTCCGCCGCGAACCTCCCTATGCGCCGCGCGCGCTTGTCGTTGGCCCTGCCAGCCACGTTGCTGAAGCCCTGCGCGCTTCACGCAAGGCGTCGTCCGCGCCTATCCGCACGATCGGCATCGTCGAGACGTCCGGCCAGCATTTCGGCCGCGATATCGAAGGCGTGCAAGTGCTTGGCGGCATCGGGCAGCTGGCCACGTTGCTCGACCATTACACGGCCCGTTTCGGTGAGCTGCCGTGGATTGCCATTGCCGCTCCGCCGGAAGATCGCCGCACGATGGAGGCCGCCCTTGCTGTCGCCTCCGCGCGCAAGGCCACGCTCCTGCGCATCGGGCCCAAGGCCCTGCTGGAGCAGATCCGCCCCGCTGACCTTCTCGCGCGCCCTGAACGCCGCCTCGACATGGCGCCTGTCGCCGAACTTGTCTCTGGCGCCCGTGTTTTCATCACTGGCGGCGGCGGCACGATCGGGGGGGAGCTGGCGCGCCAATCTGCGGCGCTCGGCCCGGCAGAGCTGACCATCTTTGACTCATCCGAGTTCAACGTCTTCGAGATCGACCAGGAGCTTTCCCGCGCCTATCCCAACGTCGTGCGGCGTATGGTGATCGGCGATGTGCGCGACGAAATCCGTCTCGAACAGGCGATGCGTGAAGCGGCGCCCGACGTCGTGATTCATGCAGCGGCGCTCAAGCACGTGCCGCTGATGGAGCTTAATCCGAACGAGGCGATCCTCACCAACGTTCTCGGCGCGCGCCGTTGCGCCACCATCGCCGCGACCCTGGGCGTGAAGAGCTTCACCTTCATCTCGACTGACAAGGCGGTGAACCCCACCAACGTCATGGGCGCCACCAAGCGCGCCGCCGAGTTGTTCATTCAGGCCTTCGCGCCCACTGCGCCTGGTACGCGTTTCTCGCTCGTGCGGTTCGGCAACGTGCTTGGCTCCAAGGGGTCGGTCGCGCCGTTGTTCGAAAAGCAGATCGCTGATGGCGGCCCTGTGACCGTCACTCACCCCGACATGACGCGCTACTTCATGAGCGTCGAAGAAGCTTCCGCCCTCGTGCTGCAGGCGGCTGCGCTCTCCACTAAGTCCGAGGCGGAAGACGCCATTCTCTACGTGCTCGACATGGGTGAGCCCGTACGCGTCATCGAACTTGCCGAGAAGATGATCCGCATGAAGGGCCTGACGCCCGGCCAGGACATCCTCATTCGCGTCACCGGGCCGCGTCCCGGCGAGAAGCTGACCGAAACGGTTTTCTACGATCGCGAGCAGGTGAAGAGCACCAGCGTTGACGGCGTCCTCGAGGTTGCCTGGAGCCGTTCGCCGCCGATTGCGGAAGTGCAGGCGCGGCTGGACGCCATTGTCTCCTATGCCGCCCGCCGCGACCCGCACGCTTCTCTGTCAATGATGAAGGCGCTTGCGCCCGAAATCTTCGATGGCGAAGCCTGGGGCGAGCCTGCGCTGAACGTCCACTAGGTCGGGTATTGAACCTTGCGCTGCGCTCGCCATCTATTTCTGATGGAAATGCGTGTTCTCATATTCAACGGCGAATCCTATCCCGACGAGGGCAGGCAGTCGGAGCTTGTTGCGCGAACGCTTGAGGCGATCGACGCCAGCGGCGTGACGCTGGACGCGAACGAGGTGTCCGAAGACCGGAGCGCCACGTTGTTCCTGGTCAGCGGCGAGCCGGCCGCCATCCGGCGCCTGTGGAGCATTGTTGAAGCTTCCGGGCTGGAAAATGACTGGGAAGACTTCGGCTCCCGCCTCGATTGGTCGGACTTCCAGACGACAAATTAGATCTTTGTGGCTGTTATCGGCCTTGCGGCAAGGATGACTGTTTTAAGACGCGCGATGGGGTGCTATCGCGCCTCCAGCCAGTGCTGGAGCCGCCATGTCCCCGCCCAAAGCCGCCCCCAAGAACGTCCCCGATCGCGTGGCGGTCAAACGTGTCCTGATCTCGGTTTCCGACAAGACGGGGCTGGTTGAGCGCGCGAAGAAACTGGCGGCGCTAGGCGTCGATCTGGTTTCCACCGGGGGCACGTCCAAGACCTTGAAGGAAGCTGGCCTCAACGTCCGCGATGTCGCCGATCTTACCGGCTTCCCGGAGATGATGGACGGCCGGGTGAAGACGCTGCATCCGAAGGTCCATGGCGGGCTTCTCTATCGCCGCGACCTTGCCACGCACACGAAGGATGCGACGGATCACGGTATCGAACCGATCGATCTGGTCTGGATCAATCTCTATCCGTTCGAAGCCACGGTGCAGTCCGGCGCGGGTTTCGACGACTGCATCGAGAACATCGATATCGGCGGCCCTGCCATGCTCCGCGCCGCCTCGAAGAACGCTGACTTTGTTGCCGTCTGCACAGATGGCGCTGATGTCGACGCCGCAATCGCGGAGATGGAGCAGGGCGGAGTTACGCTGAAACTGCGCCGCCGCCTCGCTGCAAAGACCTATGCCCGCACCGCTGCTTACGATGCGGCGATTTCAGAGTGGTACTGGAAGCAGCTCGAGGAAGACGCTGGCGACTGGCGTGCTTTCGGCGGCAAGCTGCAGCAGACGCTGCGCTATGGCGAGAATCCGCACCAGAAAGCGGTTGTCTATGCCGGTCCGGACAAGCGCGCTGGCGTGCTCACCGCGCGCCAGATCCAGGGCAAGGAACTCAGCTACAATAATATCAACGACACCGACGCGGCTTATGAACTCGTTGCCGAGTTCGATCCGAAAGACGGCCCGGCTGTCGCCATCATCAAGCACGCCAATCCGTGTGGCGTCGCCACCGGCAAGTCGGCTCTTGAGGCCTACAAGACCGCGCTCGCTTGCGATTCCACCTCGGCCTTCGGCGGCATCATCGCTGTGAACGTGCCGCTTGATGGCCCGACGGCTGAAGCGATCACCGACATCTTCACTGAAGTCGTCATCGCGCCCGGCGCTGACGAGGCTGCGCTCGCCTTCTTTGCAAAGAAGAAAAACCTGCGCCTGTTGCTGACCGATGGAATTCCCGATCCGGCAAAGCCCGGCGTTATGGTGCGTACCGTGGCTGGCGGCCTGCTGGTTCAGGACCGCGATGTCGGCCGCATCATGGCATCCGACCTGAAAGTGGTGACCAAGCGCAAGCCGAGCCCGCAAGAGATTGCGGACATGATTTTCGCTTTCCGCATCTGCAAGCACACCAAGTCGAATGCGATCATCTACGCGAAGAACGGCGCCACCGTCGGCATCGGGGCAGGGCAGATGTCGCGTGTGGATTCGGCGCGCATTGCCCGCCGCAAGGCGGAAGATGCTGCTGCAGCCGCCGGCCAGAAGGATCCAGCCACGATCGGCTCGGTCTGCGCGTCCGATGCGTTCTTCCCATTCCCCGACGGTCTGCTGCAGGCAGCTCAGGCCGGCGCTACGGCTGTCATCCAGCCCGGCGGTTCGGTCAACGACGACAAGGTCATTGCCGCCGCTGATGACGCAGACCTCGCCATGGTGTTCACCGGCATGCGCCACTTCCGGCATTAGGCACGCAAGATAACGACGAGCGCGGTCACCCACGCTCGCCGCCACGTCAGGTGTCTGGGCTGACGTTTAGATCTTCGTCTTGATCTTGTTCTCCTGCGCGATCTCGCGGTCCGCCTTGTCGAACTCGATCGGCGCTGCGCCCGATGGCGCAGACGCATAGGCGCGGGATTTCTTCGCCAGGCGCGCCATCGACTCGTTCATCGTGCCGGCAGACATCGCCATCTGTTTGCCGCCATCGACGCCAACGGACGAAGCATCCGCGATATTGTCGAAGTTGGCGCCGAGGAACACGACTTCCCAGCCCTTGGCTTTCACCCGCTCAAGCGCTGCCTTCACGCCCTCACGCGTCACTTCCTTTGATGCGTTCTCCTGTCCATCCGTCATCACCACGATGACAGCCTTGTCGGGCTTGTCTGCATCCGCGAGCGCGATGATGCGGATCAGCGAATCCAGCAGCGGGGTCATTCCCCGCGGGGTCGCATCGGCATCCGTCACAGTCTCCCAGTGCAGCGCCGGTTGCTTCCTGCGCAACACGTCGAATTGCAGCCCTGCCTGCTCGTCGAAAACCGCCAGCGTGATGTGGCTGTCGACTGCCGGTCCGTCTTTCTTGTTCGCCAGTTCCTTTGCGTATGCGTTCACCGAGGACAGGGCCTCACTCCAGAGCGATTGCATCGATCCGGATCTGTCGAGGAGGATATAGGCCTGCATGCACGGTCCCCTTTTCTGGTAGTTCCCCAACCAACGGGTGCGCTTGTGCAGCGACCCGTTGGCGGGAAATGGGTGCGGCGGGCTGCCGCACCAGAGGGCGACTGCTAATTAATTCAGTGGGGTTCCGCTGGCGTCAGACGCGACTGTTTCAGCCTGCGTCGCCGCCGCATGCGCCGCTATCGATTGCATGCAGCATCTGTTCCTTCGTGAATTGCTTGCAGCCTGCCGCATCCCAATCTTTCGCGATGATCTCGCGAATGCGCGGCTCCTCAACGCCGACATTTGGGCACACGCCCGCTGGCTCGTGCATCACAAGCCAGAGTTCGTTCTCCTTCAGTCCGCGCGACACCAGGCCCGCGGCGCATGCTTCGGCGACTTGCGGATCGACGCCATCCGGTGGCAGGTAATCATCCATCGATACGTTGGCGCTTGGACTCTGTGCGCACTGTCCGTTCGTCATCGCGTAAGCCGGACTGATAACGCCTGACTCGCGGCACGACACAGGCCATCCCGCGTCCAGCTCGCGCAACCTTTCGGCTGTCATGTTGATCGAGGGGCATACCCGATCCCCACCCATCAGAATGGCCATCTCCCCAGGCCGGACGCCCAGACCCATCAGCGCGCTTTCGCACTTTGCCTTGGGCTCGATTGCGCAGCACGCGATGTCCGGCTCTTTCTCGCCACACGCGGAAAGAAGGGCAATACCAGATGCAACGGCGCTCGCGACGAAGGCGAAAGTGCGCATCAAAATCTCCTGCGATGATCAGCAAGTCATAGTCAGCCATTCTGTCCGGCGTTGTCGCAAACGCAAACCTGGATTTGGGTTCCGGATTCCGCGCGCCAAACGGCCTCTTAACCTGCTGCTAACCGAAATAACGCCCACTCCATCTCATATTTCCAATGGAGAGCGTCGGATGTCGGCCTGCTACCGGCTGGTTCTGGATGCGGTATGCCGCAGCAATCACCATCGCATTGCGGTGATGGCGCTGGAACATCTGCAATCAGATGATGCAGTCGGTTGGCGCGACCTCTTTCTCAAGCATCGCGACGCCTATCTCCAAGGCGCGAAAGCGCCAGACGAGGTCTTCAAGGATTTCCGCAACCACGTGCTGCACGTTCGTGACGGCGATTGGGGCGGCGCGCCTGCGGCCGCGCGCGAATGGTATCGCCGCACCGTGCGCGCCATGCAGGCGCAGGACTGGAAGCACGCCGCCTACTGCGCAGGCGTGATGAGCCACTATGTTGCCGATCCCGTGCAGCCCTTCCATACGCATCAGACCGAGGAAGAGAACACGGTCCACCGCGCCGTCGAATGGTCGCTATCGAAAGCCTTCCCCGAGCTTTTTCTCATCCTCACACAGGATCTCGGTTTTCCGGATGTGCCGGCGCCCGACGGAGACAACTGGCTTGAGCAGATGGTCCGCAATGGCGCGCTTGTCTCCAACAAGCATTACGAGACCCTGATCGACCACTATGATTTTGCGGTCGGTGTTAAGCGCCCGGTCGAGGGCCTCGACCAGGAAATGAAGGATGTCGTCGCAGCCCTTCTCGGCTACGCATCCGTCATGTTCGCGCGCGTGCTCGATCGCGCGATCGCGGAGGCGAAAGCCGAAGCGCCATCCGTCAGTCTCGTTCTCGACACGGTCGCTATCGTCGCCAACACGCCTGTCCGCATTGTCGCCAAGCGCATCGCGCATGTGGTCGAGGCCGAGCTGATCGCCAGCCAGTTCAACGAATTCTGCAAGACCGGAAAGGTTCGCGAAACGCTGGGCGACGACGACAAGGCCGTCCGCAAGCTCTTCGCCGAGGAGGTGCTCAAGGTTCCGCTCGCCACGCTAGACTGCCAGTGGCCGCGCGAAGCCGGGACTGCCAACGGGCAGGGCGCCGAGGCGCGTGTTACGAAGAAGGTGAAAACCGTCAGGGCCTCTGTCGAACCCGCGTTGCCAAAGGTCGCCAAGGCCGAGAAGCCAAAAGCTGTGCCCCAACCTGCTGCGAAGCCCGCGCCTGTGGCCAGTGCTCCTGTGGAACCGGCCGCGTCAGCGCCGGTGATCTCGCGCATCCGCCTGTCACGCGAAGCGGCAGTCGTTGACGCTCCGTCCATCGGGCCCAAGACCGCCAGCCGGCTCGCCATCATTGGAGTCAGGACAGTGGGCGATCTCCTTGCGCTCGCGCCCGAAGACGCTGCTGCCCGTATCAAGGCAAGCCATATCAACGCAGGCATCATCAAGGACTGGCAGGCGCAGGCCCTGCTGGCTTGTTCCGTGCCCGAGCTCAACGGCACGAACGCGCAACTCCTTGTCGGGGCGGGCATCTACAGCATCGACGATCTTGCAACCGCAGATCTCGATTTCCTGATTGATGCGATTACGCTCTACGCCCAGTCAAACGAAGGCGACCGCGCGCTGCGTGGCGCGGTAATCCCGGAACGCATGCGCGTCAAAGGCTGGATCGAAGCAGCCCTGCACATCTGCGAGAACCGCTCGGCGGCGTGACGGGCATATCGTTTACGCGGCCTCATTAGATGAACGTCGGACAACGATTGTTCATGCTGCGGCCGCGGCTTGTCGCAAATGAATGCGCGGCCACACCACCGCCATGCTCAATGCAGATTTTCTTACGAAATCTGCGTTCGCACATGTCTGAAATCACGACGCTTTTTTCCGACCATCTCGATTTTCTCGAAGATGAACGGATGAGTCGAGCTCTGTTCAGGTGCTGCGCGTTCTTATGGGGCTACGAGATTGAAAGGAGTGCCTCATGCGTCTCATTGCTTCCTCCCTGATGGCTGGCCTCATCGCGTTCAGCGCTGTGGCTCCCGCCTTCGCCGACCAGCGTGGCCGCGGCCATGATCGTGGTCATGACCGTGATCGCGGCCGTGATCGCGACTGGAATGATCGCGGTCGTGGAAATGACCGCGGCTGGGACAGCCGCCGGGATGATCGTCGTGGCGACCGCCACAACTATCGCGGTTGGTACGACAGCCGTGGCGACCACCACTACTGGGGTCGTGGCGACCGCTTCGAACATCGCCGTCACAACACCTATGTCGTTGTGAACGATTACAACCGCTATCGCCTGCCGCCCCCGCGTCGTGGCGAATACTATTACCGGGACCACAACAGTGGCGACATCCTGCTCGTCGCCGCTGCGACCGGCCTCGTACTCTGGGCGCTGACCAACTAGCGCCTGACTGATCTTGCTTCCCGCGTGTCCTCTACACGCTGGTTGCTTGCGGCCGCCCTTTCCCCAGAGGGCGGCCGCTTCGTTTTCACGTTACAAGACCTCGGTTGCCCTATGGTCATCGCGCCCGACGCCTTGACATCGTCACGTCCAAACCGACACTCCCGCGCAACATCATCATGAGGGAGCGGGGATATGCGCAGCATTTTCGCAGCAGTTTCAGTTCTGGCGCTCGCCGCAGCCTGTGGTCCGACAGAGCCGGCCAAGCCAGTGGCGCTCGCGCCCAGCGCCACGGCAAACGCCGACCTGCAGAAACTGCTGATCGAGGCCAAGCCAGGCGACACGATCGAGATCGGCGAAGGCGCATTCGACTTCACCGAGGGTCTCTCTCTCACGGTCGATAATGTCACCATCAAGGGCGCAGGCATCGACAAGACCGTGATCTCCTTCAAGGGCCAGAAGGGGGCAGGCGAGGGTCTGCTGGTGACGTCGGATGGCGTCACGCTCACCGGCTTCACGATGCAGGATTCCAAGGGCGACGGCATCAAGTCCAAGGGCGCGGATGATATCGTGTACAAGGACCTGAAGGTCGAATGGACCGGCGGTCCGAAAGCCGAGAACGGCGCCTATGGCGTCTATCCGGTGGAATCGACCAATGTGCTGATCGACGGCGTCACCGTCTCAGGCGCATCAGACGCAGGCATCTATGTCGGCCAGTCCGACAACATCATCGTCCGCAACAGTCGCGCCGAGTACAATGTCGCTGGCATCGAGATTGAAAACTCAACCCGCGCCGATGTGTACGACAACGTCGCCACCAAGAATGCTGGCGGCATCCTGGTGTTCGATCTGCCTAATTTGCCGAAGAAGGGTGGTCACTCGACGCGCGTGTTCAACAACCAGATCATCGAGAACGACACGCCGAACTTCGCGCCTCCGGGCAACATCGTTGCTGGCGTGCCCACCGGCACGGGCGTGCTCCTGATGGCGAACCGCAATGTCCACGTCTTCGGCAACACGTTCGACAAGAACCAGACCGCCCATGTGATGATCGTGTCCTACACGAACGAGATCAAGGACGACCCGGAATACAACCCGCTGCCGCGTGATTTCGTCATCCGCGACAATACATATGGCGAAGGTGGCAATGATCCGAAGGGCCGCCTGTCTCCGCTCGCCGCCGCTCTGGGTGGAAAACTCCCGGCGATCGTCTGGGACGGCGTCACCAAGTATGGCGACAAGGCAGAAGACGTCCGCATCGTCGTGCGCGAGAAGCCGGAAGTCGGCTTCATCAACCTTGGTCTCGGCACAACGCCGCCCGATCTCACCAAGGCCAAGCCTTCGATGGACCGCCAGCCTGACGCGGTGATCGATGAACCCGCCGTCGTCGTTCTGCCTGAAAAACCCGCTGCCAAGGAAGGCGCTTGATCTCGGATCCGGGCGGACAGTGAGGCTTGTTCAGACCTTGGGCCGCAGCCGCAATCTTGTCCGGGCAGAACAGGCGCTGCTTGGAGCGGCGTTAGCGCTGATCCTTGCCGCCTGCTCGCAGCCGGCAGGCGTTCGCGACAGCACTGTCCTCGCAGAAAAGCCTGCGGAGAAACTCTCCGACTACGGCTTCTTCGCCAGCACGAATGCTGGCGCGGCTCCGTCGGAAGGCGTGCGTCCCTACGATCTCGTCAATGCATTGTTCTCGGACTATGCGGCCAAGCATCGTCTCGTCTATGTGCCCAAGGGCCAGAGCGCGACCTACACTCCCGACAAGGTGTTCGACTTTCCTGTCGGCTCAGTGCTGATCAAGACTTTCGCCTTTGCGCCCGACATGCGTGATCCCGCACTCAATGAACGCTTCATCGAAACCCGCTTGCTGATTCACAAGCCTGCAGGCTGGGTTGCTTATCCTTACATCTGGAACAAGGAACAGACCGAAGCGGTCTATTCGCCTGTTGGCGGTCGCCAGCCTATCGACACGATCTCACCGGAAGGAAAGCTGCTTCAGATCGACTACGCGGTGCCCAATCAGAACCAATGCAAGGAGTGCCACTCGGTCGATGATGACTTCGTGCCCATCGGCCCGAGTGCGCGCAATCTCAATCATGTGGGCCCTGCGGGCGTGAACCAGCTTGTGAACTGGACGGAGCGCGGCATCCTCTCGGGCGCTCCGGCTGATGCGCCTGCAGCGCCTGCTGTCTATGGCGACGCTGCGCTCGAAGAGCGCGCTCGCGCCTGGCTCGATATCAACTGCGCCCATTGCCATAGAGCTGGCGGCGGTGCGTCGAACTCAGGGCTCTTCCTGGCGTGGAATGAAACAGACCCAACCGGTTGGGGCATCCACAAACGCCCGACTGCAGCAGGCCGGGGATCGGGCGACAATCTCTTCGTCATCGAGCCGGGTCACCCGGAACAGTCGATCCTCGTCCACCGCATCGAGTCGAATGAACCGGGCATCCTGATGCCCGAGCTTGGCCGCACCGTGGTCGATGAAAAGGCCGTCGCGCTGATCCGCCAGTGGATCTCGGCCATGCCGCCGATCACGCCCTGAAACGACTGCAAACGCCCGTCTAGTTTCACGCAACCGAGTGGCTTCCGTCAGATCACTGTCATCGATTCAGGTGAGACAGGCGGCACAGCTGCACGGCGCTGCAGCAGACAACGGGTTCGCCATGACCGCACAGGTCGTCAAGATGAGAGTGCTCGCGTTTGCAGCCGCCATGCTGACAGCCGCGATTGCTTTCTCACCGCAGCGTTCGTCCCACATCCACTCTGATTTCGCGAGTCGCAGCGTCGACTCCTCCCGCAGCCTCGCTGCGCGCTGAGGACCGTCGCAAGTAACGCGGGCGGAGGCCTCGCCTCCGCCCGTGAGTTTTTATGGACCTGAGATCGCCGATGCCGACATCGGAAACAACAGCCCCGTGAGGCTCGCAACCGCCAGCGTCAGCACAGCCGCCCCAACGCCTGCGGCGACCAGCCAGTGGAGTGTCAGGTTCAGCTTGTCGACAAGGCGCGCAATCTTCGGCGCGCCCTCTGGCGCCAATGTCTTCTGGAGCTCCCGCACGACCCAGTAGTGCGCCGCCAGCCCTGCAAAGAAGGTGATCAGGATAACGCCCAATAGCGCCATCAACCGCTCGCCCTGACCGAGGCCGCGCACGATCAGTTCAATCGGCGCCTGGATCAGCGGAATGGCAAGGATCGCCACCGGTCCCTTGGCCATCATCGCCCAGTAGGCGCGGGTCATCGCCTTCTTCATCGCTGCTCCCGCGCGCGTTATGTAATCCGCCGTCACGACGCCCCTGAACGCGCCGACAATCAAGGTCTGGTCTGACTTCGCGGCGTTTTCGCCGATCGACACATTGGCTTCCGACGCCAGCACTGTCGCCAGGGATGCGTGCAGCGCCTCATGCACGCGCGGCGGCAGCAGGCGCGTCGTCTGCAGCGCATCTTCCAGCACCACGAGGTCGTCTGACAGCAGCATTCCCGCGATGTTGCGGTAATCCAGAACATCCTGCCGTGGCCCGAAGCCACGCACCTGCGCCCGCGCGCCGCCTGCCACCACTGTCACGGTCGTTACCGGCGTCACTGACGTTGTATCGCGCCGCAGCGTATCCGCACTCGTCTCAGCGATTGCCCGGTGCGAACTGGATAGCCCAAGCACCTTGTCGATCCCGTCCAGACCCTTCAGCGCGGCCGCCGTTTCCGCGTCGCCCCCCCGAACGCTTGTCTCGAACGTTTCTCCGATCGCACACGACAGCTGCGCCATGTAGTACCGCCGCCCCTCGCCAGCGCAGGTTTCGCAGCGCTGATAGCCTGAGCCGTGGCACTGGCTGCATGAGATCGTTTTCTGTCCGTGGCAGGTCGCGCAAACGAGCGTCGTTCGCCCGTTGCACTTGCCGCACTTGGTGGTCCCCGCACCACCGCAGCCGCTGCACGTCACGGCCTCTTGCACGTGTTCAACCTGATGCGAGTTGGTCGCCTCGTCGTAGACCTTGCGCTCCTTGTGCGTCACCACCGTGCGCATCCCCTTGCAGGTCGCGCAGGCCACATCGCCCGTGGCATTGCAGGTCTTGCACGGATTGCTGCCACGCCCCTCGCATGCCTCGCAGGTCAGCGTTCCTGCGGCCTGACAGAGCGAGCACGCGATCTTGCCCGCGCCCTGACAGGGTACACACGTTTCGACATGTCCCACCGGAGCCAGAGGCGTGAAGCAATCGCTGACCGAGGGCCGGGCCAGCGGCGTCTCGCCATGCTCTGCGGCCCATTCCGCAAGCCGTCCGCGAACCGCTGCTCGCGAAGACGCCAGCTGCCGCGTGCTTTCCTGCGCCATCGCCGCCGCGTCCGCCACCAGCGTCACGCCCGCGGGCAATCCGCCATTCGCGTCGCTGCGCGTCGTTTCGAACACCACGCGGAAAACCTGCCGCGCGATGACATCGACATTCACATGCTGGCTGCTTTCGAGGGTAAGGTGGCCGCGATCGAAGCGGGTCAGCGGCTCGACGAAATCGCCGATCTTCGTCAGCAGCCGGATGCCGGGGTCTGTCGTGAACCCCTCGTCGCTGCCGGAGCCTGCTGTCACGTCTGTCCTCGACACGTCCACCGCCAGACCGGCGTAGCATCCGGGCCTTGCCGGTCAAGCGCGTTCGCGCCCGCGGATGATGTGGTCCGTTAACTGTTCGTGGCATGCAACGGCGCCGTAAATCGCCTTGCCGCCAGCGCTGTAGACCTAGATGGTAGTGTGGACGCATGCACCCGAACGGGATGCCGGGGAGCTTTCGTGACGCCTGCCTTGAAGCCGCAAAGAACGGGTCCAGGCGGCATCAACGCTGCTATCAGCCTGTTGCTGCTGATACCTATTCTTGTGCCACTGTTCGCCGTCGCCCTGATCTGGCTCAGCGAGCGCGATATTGCCCGCGCCTCCGAAGATCGCGTTACGGCAGCTGCACGTATCCTCAGCGCGGATGTTCGCAACCTTGTTGGATCGACGCTCGATCGCCTGCGCCGCATGGACGAGGAGCTTGGCCCCGATCCGGCAGCGTTCATGCCCCCGCCGGCGGCAGTCGGAGAGGGGCTGACACAGCTCATTGACGCAACAGGCGCCAGCATCCTGCGCGACGGCCAGCGTGGTGGCAACGTTTCCACCAATCCGGCTTCCAGCGCCGCTTTCACCTCGCTCGCCAAGGGCGATCCCTGGACCATCACTCCGCTCCTCGGTCAGGCGGGCGCGCTCCGCTTCTTCGGCATTGCCCGGCGGTTGGAACGCAACGGCGAGTTTGCGGGCGCCATGACAGCCCTCATTCCCGCCGACACCCTGTCGGATATCTGGGGTGAACTCGAACTCGGGCCGGAATCCGCAATCGGCGTCATCCGCGACGATGGCTGGCTCGTCTCGCGCTATCCCATGCCCGGCGAAGGGTTGAACCTTTCCAACAACCAGCTTTTCACAATTCAGCTTCCGAGGGCGCCCGAGGGCATTTACGCCGACGCGGTTTCGCCGGTGGACGGCATTGCACGCACCATCGCCTACACATCGCTGAAGGATCTGGGCCTGATTGTCGTCGCCAGCCGCGCCCGCTCGGAGACAACCGAAGCATTCTGGGAGCGTGTCCGCTCCACGTCGCTCGTCGCAGCGCCGGTGTTCATCGCCATGGTCGCGCTGTGTGGCTGGGCCATCATGCTGCTCAGGCGCCACGACCGATCACGCGCCGAACTGCAGATCGCGCTCCAGCAGAACCGCGTCTTGTTCCAGGAAATCCACCATCGCGTGAAGAACAACCTTCAGCAGGTCGCTTCGCTTGTGAAACTGCAGCAGGCGCCGGCGCAGATGAAGGAAGATCTCATCCGTCGCATCGCCGCTATGTCAGCCGTCCACCAGCATATCTATGAGAGCGACCAGTTCGGTGCGCTCGACGCCGAAGCCTATCTCGACAAGCTGCTCGCTGGTTTGCGCGACAGCGCCCCGCCCAAGGTGGATCTCGATTGGCACCTCGCTCCGCTGCAGCTTTCGCCTGATCAGGCGTTGCCGCTTGGGCTTATCGTCAACGAGGTTGTCGCCAACGCCTTCAAGCACGGTTTCCCGAATGGCAGGGCGGGCCGCGTTTCCGTCTCGCTGGAGCGTCCGCTGCAAGGCAACGAAGCCATCCTCTCGATCACCGACACGGGTGTCGGCATGTCTGAAACGCCTTCCGGGGGCATTGGGCTCGGCACCCGTCTGATCGCGGGCCTCTCGCAGCAACTCGAAGGCAAGTCCACCACCACTCGCGAGAACGGCGTCAAATTCGAGTTGCGCTTTCCAGTGAACGTTTAAGCGGCACCCTCTCTGTCAGCGCTTTCAGCGCGCACTGCGAACAAAGCTGCGAACGCGCCCCAAGCCGCTAGCGCTCCGCACACTTGCGCCACGATAAAGCCGGGCGCATCCGCAGGTCGAATGCCTGCGAATGTGTCAGTGAAAGATCGCGCGAGCGTAACGGCGGGATTTGCGAACGATGTGGAAGCCGTCCACCAATACCCCGCGACGATGACCAGTGCGGCGGCCCACGGGACAGCGTCGGGACGGGTGCGGCGCACCGCGAGTATCGTGAAGACCAGGGCAAACGTGGCGACGCCTTCGGACAGCATCGGGCCGAAACCTTCGCGCACGTGCGTCGAAAATTCGAGCAGCGGATGATCGAACATCGCATGCGCAAGCAAGGTGCCCAGCACGCCGCCGATGCATTGCGCGCCGACGTAAGCGAGAGCATTGGCCGCCGTAAGTTCACGGCGCAGCGCCATCACCAGCGTCACCGCCGGATTGAAGTGCGCGCCGGACACCGGCCCCAGCGCCAGGATCAGCACGGTCAGCATCGCGCCGGTCGCCAGCGTATTGCCGAGCAGGGCGACGCCATCATCCGTAGAGAATCGATCCGCCAGAATTCCAGAGCCGATGATGCAACCGACCAGCAGCAACGTGCCAAGCATCTCGGCGGCAAGGCTTCGCGGGAGCGAGACGGTCATTCGGCGCGCGCAGGCGCGCTTTGCGTTTTTCCGATCGCGTCCATGCGTTTCTGCAGGGACAGGCGATCGAGACTCGCAATGGGCAGGGCAGTGAAGATGTTGAGGCGGCTTGTCAGTTGACGATACGTCTCTGCAAAGGCGAGGGCGATCTCGGCTTCCGAACCATGAACCTCGCCGGGATCAGGCATGCCCCAGTGCGCTGTCATCGGCTGGCCTGGCCAGATCGGGCATACTTCGCCTGCTGCATTGTCGCAGACGGTAAAGATGAAATCCATTTTCGGGGCATCTGGGTTGTAGGCGAGCGTAAACTCATCCCAAGGCTTCGACCGCAGATCATCGACAGGGTGATTCAGGCGCTTTAACAACGCGGTGGCGTGCGGGTTTACTTCGCCCTTGGGAAACGATCCGGCGGAGAAGGCGCGGAATTTCCCCGTCCCGATCCGGTTCAGGATCGCCTCAGCAAGGATGGAACGGCACGAATTGCCGGTGCAGAGAAAGAGAACGTTGTAGGTGTGATCATTGGCGCTCATCGACGATCCCCGTAGTTCGATCTAGCAACAGGAGGCAGCGGCTTTGACCGGAGCTCCGCACGCCGCCTTGGCGACCAGCTTCACGTCCGGCTCGTCTTCGCCATAGGTGGTTGCTTCCCCGAGCGTGTGGAACGTCTCCCACCGGATGCCCTGTGGGTCGTTCACCCACGCCTTGTCTGATTTCGCATAGCAGCAGGTCGTCGCCTCTTGATCACGCGTTACCTCGCCCGCAGCTTTCAATCGGCTTGAAAGCTCTGCGAGCTCTTCGCTGGTTTCGGTCTGAATGCCGAGATGGTCGACGCCTGCAACGCGCGCACGATCAGAGATCGCGAAATTCACGCGCGGATCGTCTAGCATCCA
>ERZ795061.460-NODE-460-length-41894-cov-315.032386_pt1 | contig 41894 bp, 57 predicted proteins | sample MGYA00375145_ERZ795061 | MGnify/ENA primary metagenome ERZ795061 (study PRJEB30190, sample SAMN05720144) | anaerobic digester metagenome | isolation source: active sludge of municipal wastewater-treating anaerobic digesters | place: USA | collected 2014-12-22 ... | reverse complement strand
ATAACGCACAAAAAGGCTCTAAAACGAGAAAGACGCTTTAGAGCTTGTTTTGTGTTAAAATAGAGAAACGAGCCAGGCGGCTAGTTGGTACATACCAAGTCCGATTCCTATCATAACTGCAGCAAAGAAGATGCTGCCGATGATTAGTGTTCCTACGAATGAGAGGTCTCCAACTAACTCGATTAGGAACTTGACGATCTTTTTCTTCATATTACTTTTTTAGTTTATTAAGTATAGCCAATATTTCTTCACCAGCAATTATTCTATTAAAGTGTAATATCTTCTTTTTAGATGAAACATATTTTTTTACTTCTCTTTTTGCCTCCCTAATAGTTTCTTCTCTTGTTTGGGCTATGGCTTTACTTATAAAATCTTTTATATCATTTAAATTACAGCTATGACCACTATTACCTATTGTTTCGCATAAAATACCATCACTAAAAAAAAATCTTTCTTCAAACTCTTTTAATATGTCTTTCATATCTATTATAAATTAATTATTAAGTTTATTTATTATCTCTTATTTAGTGGGGGGTTAAATTAAACCTCTTAATTTTTTTCTTATAGCGTTATCAGCTCTGTTCAAGTAATGCCTACATTCTTTTTCGTCATAAAAACAACCATCTCCTTTTACATTATCACTTGAATAGATAGTTTCTCCACCACAATCAGGAAAATCAACTCTAAAATATCCGTGCCTAAGTCTTAAATAACCTACTTGTTTATCATTTTCATCAAATACATCATATTGTTCTGGACAAGCGAAGCAGGTTTGTTTAAATCTTAATTTCATACATTCATAGCCCTTAGGCTGTTAATTATTAAATCTCTTATAAAAGGAGAGCCGAGTTATCGGCTTAGCTCCTCTAACGTAATTGCTTGAGACTTTCGATTAATCTGGTTGCCTGCAAAGAAAAAGTCTGTGCAAGAGTAAAACGTCTCGTGTTTCTGATTATAGATTCTTGCTTGCCTACAGCTTCCGTAATAGGAAAGAGCAACAATCGGAATTATAAAAACGAGAAGAATCAAAAGCAAAAAGAGTGTTGGTAAAATTACTTCTTCAAAAAAATCTTTCATATACTTATTATTATACCAGCTCTAAAAAGTGGCTGGGTTGTAATGAGCCGCAGGAGGGATTTGAACCCACGACCTCCTGGTTACGAAGCAGGTGCTCTTCCGAACTAAGCTACTGCGGCGCAATTGCAAATACAGATAAGATACCTGCAATACAAATTGCTATATAAAATAATGCTGACTTAACTTCTGGTTTCATAATGACGAATAGAGCGCGATAAGTGCAGCATCTGCATACCCATCGTGATCAATTTTAGATTTCTTAGATTTACGAAAGTCAACTCCCGGGAATCTTTTCTTAGCTTCTGCAATCGAGTCTAACTTCAGTTGCTTACGGTGATCTCTTCTGTGCTTAGAGTTTACTGGTGTTCTCTTTGCAATTAAAGCATCTTGCCAGTCTCTGCATTTAACTGAATCGGGGGTGACTCCAAATGTCGCTGCGCATAGTGCAAGCAGTGCCCCGTGACTTACTCCATTATAAAACGTACTTGCTACATTTTGATTCGGTAGCAAGATTGGTTCTTCTATCATAATACGAGAGACACTGTGGTTGTCTCTTATCAAATTAAAAACCTCTGCTAAGAGAATGAGATCTAAGCGAGACATCTTTCTGCCTTTCTTATTCTCGACTTTAATTGTTGGGAAGTGATAGAGGCATAGCTCGTCTTTCTCAAGAACAGCAATAGCTCCCTTCACTCCTGGATCAATTCCTACGTATGCCATATTATTGATTCTTAAGCTCTTCTTTCTCCTCTGCTCGTAAGATCTTCTTATAAACTTTCGGAGATGCGAAGAACTGCCCCCAGTCATAATCTGGGAAGACTACTTTTAAAACTCGATAAAGGGGAGCATAGATCTTAACGTCCCAATAGTAAGTTGGATCATATTTAGCCTCTTCATCGTAAATACTAGAAGCTTGAAGCTTGCCAGTTCCGTCTGTTATGATATACTTAACGTAGCTTCCCTTCTCCCACGTATTTCTGCCATCCTCTTTGATACCTCTCTCCTGTAACCAGACTGCAACTTTAATATGAGCAAGTGCTGATGGTTCATATTGCTCTTTCCCGTTTTCGTCTAATATCTTTTCTTTTGTTTTCTTATCTTTAACTACCTTGCGATATTCGTCTGCGTGCTTAGAAAGCTTTACTTGGAGAATGACCTCTTCTCGCTTAAGCTTTCCATCCATAACGTGCTTCTTTAATTTCAATAGCCAATTGATAATATCTTTCTGAGTAGCTTTCTTAAGCATCAACATCTCAATCATCTCAACTTGTTTCTTAGCAGTCAGTGGTAAAGTTTCTCTCCTCTTTGCTTCCAAGCCAGAAACCTTTAGCTTTCCTCCTTCGTTCTTGACGTATTTCTTTTTACCCACCATAAGAAAAGAATCATACGTAGCTTCAACTTTAAGATCAATCTGAGAATCAACAATCCCCATATGTTTAAGTAAGTAGTAGTTAATATAGTGATTGATCTTCGCAGCAATCTCGCCCGGCTCTTCGTGCTCTCCTGTCTCTGCTGTGACAAATACAGAGTCTGTGTCTCCATAGATAACTTTAAATCGATGAATGGAGCACCACCTCTTGACCATCCCCAGTAGAAAATGTCCAGACAGAGTGATCGCTTCTGCAGTTTCTTTTCGATAGTAGCGAGTAAAGCTAGCACCAAGAATGCCGTAGAATGAGTTCGCGATTGTTTTAAATGCATACTGTTTAAAATAAGCAGCCTCGTATTCTAGACTACCTTCTTTATAATTCTTAAGCTCGTTGTACCTGATATCATTTCTCGCTTTCAATAGGCCAGTGATAATCTTCGGAATAATACCTTGCTTGCGAGAGAAGACTTGATCGTTCGGTGAGAAGAGATCCTCTTTCGTCTTTGGTTCGTTTTTCTTCCTTGCTCTAAGCCAGGTCTCTGGGCTTATATTAAATGTCTGAATGATTGACGGGTACAGAGATGTAAAGTCGAAGTGAAGAACATCAAAATGTAAACCTTTATCTGGGTCGAGAACTAAGCCCCCTACGTAACCTGCTTTCTTGTTTGGATTAAAGTCAGTTTCTTCTCTCGGTGGCTTAGACTTAAACCTAACACCAGAGCCAACTGAGTTTCTAAGAATATAAGTATCAAGAATGCGAGAGACTGCGAATTCGTTTAAGAAGCAACCAGAGATCGAATGCTCTGCTATCTTCTGCCCGATGATCTTTAGTTTCTTCTCTAGCTTTAAAAGCAATCTGCAATCTTGCATGTTATATTCTTTTAGCTTAGCTGGGTTCTTAGTAAATAACTCCCAGATCGTTTCAGTGTGATCAACTTTAGACTCATTAAGAAAGTGCTTAGCAATAGAGTTAAGAGAAAAGCTTCTAACCTCTTTGATTAGCTCGACGTTTCTCTTATGGATCTCCATCATCTTTTGCATCATATCAACTTGAACTGTCTGTCTCCAATTATACCAAGGAACCTGGCCTTTAAGCAGCTTTGCTCTTGCTTTAACATATGGAATATCAAATTTCTCAGAGTTCCAACCAGTAAGAAGGTCGTAGTGTTCTAACTTCCGAAAGAAGCATCGTAGGATCTCGTCTTCTTCTCCCGTCCAATAGAATTCTTTACCTTCATCATCTACTGCTCCGATTGAAACGATTCTCCTTGCACCGATAACGATACCCTTACCTCTGTCGTCTGTCTCTATATCAAAGAAGAGAGTCTTATATTTCGTAGCAACTGTCAGTTTAAGATCTACGAGCATTCTTTGATACGGGGACAGATCAGCCTCGTACGTTTGTATGCGATGAGAGCCAAGATAATCGAGAACAGCGTCTCGATTATCTCGAGTAGCGTATCTAGCAGTTGTTTTAACAAAGAGTTTAACATAATCACCTTCGATCTCGTAGCGATCGATGAGCCTTGCCTTCTTAAGAGACGAAAAGACTTGCTTGTTCTCGTGTACATCTTTAAGTCTTACGCAGAAGTAGTAAGGAAAGTCTGAGATGTAAAGGTACAGACGAACGTTGCCTTCTCTCGTTACCATCACAACGTATTCATCTTTATCGTAGCCTACTACAAACTCGTTATGCTTGTAGTTATCTAAGAACTCTTGATATGTTATAAACTTTGTATCGATCATCTGCTTAGTAATTTAATAGTAAGTCCCAATCTTTTTTGTAGATATGTAAGCTTGATGCAAACATAAAGAACTTGCCGATTGGTAAGCCAACTTGCTCTGCAATGTATTTTCTTAGTTCATCTGCTAACCAGATATCATTTTGAAAGTGAGTAGCAAAGTCTGTAGATCTCATTACGTAGATCACATCTAATGCACCCTCTCTTTTCATAAAGTGATAGAACATAGAGCAAGGAACTCTTTCTCTCCCCATGCGATTTGTATCTTTCAATCTGTTATGAACTTCGATAATTGCTTGACGAGTTTCTGGGTTCTTTCTTAGCTCGTTGATAACAGGCAAGACTTGCCACTGAATTCTTTCGTTATAGGTATAGTCAAAAGTTTTGACTGTAGTAATCTCGTTAGTCTCTGGGTCAATAATTTCCTTTTCGACGAGAAATTGCTCCCATACTTCTGGCCTCAACTTGTATGCCTCTCCTGGTTGAATAAAGTCAGGATCGATTCTCTCTGCAAATTCTTTCTTTAGCCATTCAAGAGAAGCATTCGGCATCTCGTCTTTATCGTTCGTATCAATAATGCTAAAGCTAAATGCTTGAATCTCTTTCGTTGCAAAAGTAGGATCATCTGCAATTCTCTTGTTCTGGTACGTTTGCGTGTGAACTGTTCTTGCACATTTCTTAAGCTCCCTACCGATGTCAGTAATCGCTTCTTTGCAATTTAAGTATATTCTCATTTGATTTAATACTTCGAGCGAATCCTGTCGTGGTTGACTTCGATCTTTTTAAGAACCGAATCAACTAACAGTTCAGGAGTAATGCCAGAAGCAAAACATAAGTTAATAAAATAGATCATAATGTCAGCAACTTCGTCTAGATACTCATGAACGTCTGTCAGATACTTAGATTGCCTCCACGTCTTTGCGTTCTTAAGTGCGATTGTTGCTTCGACGATCTCTTGAACCATCCTCCAAAGAACTTGGTCATTGATGTGCCTGCAAACTTCTGGGTGATGAAGATGCTCAAGCTTCCCAAAGACTAATCTCTCTGGGAAGCCTTCGACGATAGCAAAGTCTTCTTCAACACTTTTCTGTGCATCGAACATCTGTAATAACAAGTCCTTTGATTTGTCTGCCTTAATCTTTTTTTCCGAAATGTTCATCTATTTTCTGTGAGAGCTCATCGAGCATTTCTTCTCGAGTAGCGTCTCCGTTAATTCTAATGACTGGCAAAAGAGTATTTGATGCAAAATAATCTTCATACCCTTGCTTGATACGTACAATCTCCTCAATCTCGATATAATCGTCTGGCTCAATCTCGTGCCTCTGAGCGAGAGTCAAATTACTTGTATCAACATAGACAATTGCTGCCTCTTCTAATGTTGCAAAAATCTTTTCAATTTGCCTCCATCTCGGGATGTCTGCATCGTACCCCCTCTTGATCGGTGCATAAACAATTTCTGTTATATGCGATCGATCGACTAAAGAGATCTCTGTGTTTGCTCTAAAAAGAAAACCTTCGTAAAGACCAGCATAGAAACCAGTGATTGCATCTTTGAAAGAAAGTCCAGCATCGCTTGGTTTGACGAATGAGTTCTTATAGACAGCAGCCCGTTGACCTAACTTCTCCTTGTAGTTTTTGATCAAAGTTGACTTGCCACTTTTGTCAACTCCTTCGAAGAAAAGAATCATGTTAGAATAATTCATCTTCTTCATCGTCATCTTCCTCCTCTTCTTCCTCGTCAGTAGATGCAGATGCTATAGTTTCTCCTTCCTCTAATTCGTCTTCATCTTCGTCTGGTGCGTTTTGGGCAGTGGCTTTACCCTCAACCAATACTTTAACTGCATAGTCTAATTGCCTATCTTCACCTAACTTCGTCAAGTTCAATTCGCTTCCTGGTATAACCTTTGCCATCTTTGCAATTACTTTCTTAGATGAGGTGCTTAAGAGTTTTTCTTCTCCTTTCTCGTCTCTGAAAACAAATTCAACTTTAGTCTTCTTAAATTTTTCATCGTAAGCAGATCTCCAAGTTACGTAAGTGCCTTTGAAAGAATCACCAACATCTAACTTGATAAACTTGCCCCCTCCCATAGCTAATTTAGCTAATCTTTTATCTTTGTACGCCATAGTGTTAAGGACTACTCGATCGGATCGTTCTCGAACCGAGTGGTCTGTAAATTAAAGTGTAAGTCTAGCTGTCCAGTTTCTCCTTTCCTTTGCTTAGCAACAATAACATTAGTTTTTGACTTATGAGTGTCGCTTGTCGATTTTCTATGAAGCAAGATAACTGTATCTGCATCTTGCTCGAGATTACCAGAGTCTCTTAAGTCAGAAAGTCGAGGCATGCGAGTATTACCCCCCTCCTCTGTCTTTCTGTTCAATTGACACGGGCAAAGTACTGGGATCTTTGTAGAACGAGCTAGTGATTTTAAGTTTTTTGAGATCTCGCCAACTCTTGTTGAATCGTTTCCTGACTTGTGCTTGTCTCGTAGATATTGTATGTAGTCTACGATAATCAAATCAATTTCTGATTCTAAAAGTTGACGTTGTGCTATCTCGACGACTTCTTTCGAAGTAGCTTTAGATAGCTCTGCCAATTGGATTGGCAGCTTTGAGAGAGAAAGACTTCCTTCCTCTACTTCTTTCTTATTTGCAGTCCCATTGATAATGAGACTAGCAGGAATTCCAGTGTGGAACGAAAGCAAACGTTCGTAAAGCTCTAGCGAGGTCATCTCGATTGAAAAGAATAACACTTTCTTACCAACCTTAGCTGCGTTATATGCGACAGATAAAGCAAATGAAGTTTTACCAACTGAAGGTCTCGCACCAACTAAGATTAGATCACCAGGTCTAAAACCTCCGTTGAGGTAAAAGTCCAGTGTCTCGAATCCTGAGGGTACAATTGCTTTCGTTGCTTCTTTCTTTTCCTCTTGATATCTCTTCGCTAAGTCAGTTAAATTCAGAATCTCTCTTTCCGAGTCGTTCTGAGAATAAAGAACTCTCCCAGAGATACTATCAAATGTAGCTCTAAGCTCGTCTTCTGGTAAGGGTGGTTTGTTATGCTGATTCCAATCTCTTACTGCAGGCCAAGCAACGTATTCCCACATATTGAACGGTGTCTTTGTTAGAATCAAGCCACAGATCTTAGCTGCTACTTGATTTCGGTTCCCTGAGGAGACTCCTTTTAAAAGAACGTTCCAATCATTTTTTCTTTGCTTAATAATCTCAGTAAGAAAGAGATGCTCTGGAAATTGAGAAATAGCTTTCTTACTGTGATATGTGTATTGCTTTCCTGACTTATGAATTGATGGAGGTGCAATGACATAACCAGAGTCGTTTCTGATATCTGTCAAGTCTCTAATGCGTACTGCATTTTTAAACTTATCAGAATAGCGATAGTAAAGATGAAAGCCTCCGCCACCAGTAGCAACTGTTAGAGTCTCTGGTAGATAATCAATGATGCCTCCTTCTTCTACATCGACTACTGTTAAGTTGGAGATCTTCCCTGTAACGATGCCAAGATTAGCATCTGGGTAGTCTTGCCACCATTTGTTGATTTCATCTTCAGTAGCAATTCTTTCAGTATACTCTTTCCAAGCGATATAAGGTTTCTTGTCGGGACGAATTGGAATGACCGAGATTCCCTTATTTCTTAGTCTTAGAGCGCTTCGTTTGCATTTGTTCTTCATCTTTGTTTGTGACAGATACCTTCTGACTTTCAGAGAACGCAACGAGGTCTTTTCCTTGAATGTAGTACTTCTTACGGTTCTCGTCTCCTCTAATTACTACAGGAATCTTACCTGCCTGAATAATTGAGTAAAGAGTTCCTAACGACTTGAAAGGGGCATAGCCTTGCTTTGCAAGCTGTACAACTTCTGTCGTTGAGTACCACTTATTCTCATCAAATGTGATTTCATTTTTCTCCATATTAGACTTTGAGCATATCTTCGTATTTGTAACAATCGCAAAAGCCCTCTGTATGCCTTAGACTGAATTCCCTGTTATTGATTGAATGAATAACAGATTGAATATCAGCAAGAAGATTTGAGACTTGAGTCAACGTCCTTGTCGTAGACACGACTTGAATTGGCTCTTTCTTTATGTTCTTCCTGAAGACAATATAGTAGAATGCTTTTGGCAATTCTCCTCTTTCGATTAAATGCCATAAATAGTAAAATGTAGGTTGGTCAGAAGTATCAGCAATTTCTTGTGTATACTTCTTTGAGCTAGTCTTATAATCACCAATTCCGTTAGTCCCGTCAAGTACGAAGTCGACTACTCCATTAATTGGTGGTATATCTAGCATCAGCTTAGTAAGTGGATCTTGTCCGACCTTTATAGAAAACGCAGTCTCTGCTTCAGAGACCTTTCCGAGTGGTTTCATTATCTCTTTATGTTTCTCTTTCCAGAAAGTCAAGAGATGTATTCCCTCAGCTTCGTATTCTAAAAATTTTACAAGATCGAGACTCAAAAGCTTGTCTCGTGTAAAGTCTTGTTGAAAAACCTTAACCGGATCTTTCCTTTCCTTAACTTGTAGCTCTAGTGCTAAGTGTAAAGACTTACCGAAGATCAGCTGTAGAGGATCTTCTGGTAGTTTTAGCTTTAACACTTTGCGATAATAAAAGAGCTTAGGGCAATTCTTATAATCGCGATATGCTGAATAAGAAATGCTCTTCAATAAATGATTACTCATTTAAAGCAGCTAATCTCTTTTTGTAGTACGCAGTTAAATATTCCTTCTGAGAATCATTGAATCTTGCTGCGTCTGTTTTGATTTTAGCTACAGCTTCTTTTAACTCTCCTTTAGTTTTAGCTAAAGTTAAGTCATTGACGTAAGTCGTAATCTCTTCCATCTCAGTAGCTTCGATATCAACTCCTGGTGCTACTTTCTTTTTCTGTTTTTTAGGTTTTACGTCTTCGCTTTTGATTTCGTCGATCTCGTTAGCAATTGCATCAATAGAAGCTTCTACTTCTTCGACACATTGTTGATAGAGATCTTCGCTTACTTGCTTTGACAAATCTACAGGCACGTTGTGTGCTGTTCTTGTTGCAGATAGATCTGCAGTTTCGTATTGCTTACCACCGTAAGCACTCATATTAAGTTTTCTTGAGTAGCTTCGTGTTATTGATAACTCAGCTACTGCTGGTGCTGCTGCACCTACTTCCCTTTTCTTTTTAGCCATAATTGTTCAAATTAATTGTTAAATATATTTCTAAAATAAGCAATCGACCTTGCTTATTAGTTAGTAAGAAAAGGGGGATTGCTCCCCCACGTACTAGCTGTATTTACCTCTAGCACGATTTTTAGAGACGACTTGTTCGATTATAGAATCTAGAACATCTTCTCTCCCTGCAAAACGAATTCTTAGAAATGTCTCTACTGCATGTAGAACGTCAATTGCTTCTAAGTCTCTCTTATGCATATCTTGCTCTTGAGTGAACTCTAAGAGCTCTTCGCAGATCTTCATCAATTGTTGGTTCTGCGTCTTCTTGATTGTGATTCTCGGGAATGTCCATTTCATTTTTGTGCCCTCCATTGATTGTTAGTAATTGTCTGCAATATCTAGTTATTAAACGAGAAGCATATTTAACTTCACCGTTATAATCTAAGAATCTTAATCTGTCTGTATAGACCGCAATCAAATTTGACTCTTTCTTGTTTGTAATTGGTACAGAGGAAACTAAGATCTCTTCTTCACCGGGACTAATCGTAATACGTTCGTTCTCTGTGTAAAAGATAATCAATGCATCTGAACCAATTACCAGTTTAAGAGTCGGTGCTATTTTTAAATGTGCTATCTTACCGTTGTCGTTGTAGTATTTCATTCAATTGTCAGTTCAATCTTTCCAAGCGGAACTTTCTTCTCTACTGCATATTTTGTACTGCCATATGTTCGTGCAACTTCAATCTCGACTTGCGAGACGCCATCTAGCTTTGTAAGCCCTGCTTTGACTACCTCAATATCGAATTTCTTTGCATAGAATGCAGGCAAGTCATACCAGACTCCGTTCATGCAAGCTTTAGGAAGAAACTCATAGTCTCTCGGGGATAAAGCTATGCTTATCGGGCTGTTCGTAATATGCTGCAGAGTTTTGATGTTGACACAAAGTTTGCTCATTTGATTGGAGATTACTTATAAAATATAGAAACTCACCGAGATAGCGTTTATATTCTCCTAAAGCTCTTTCAGTCCCGTAAACTGCGAAGACTTCAATCATAGCCTCTGCCCCAGTGATCCCATTGATCTTTAAGAGCTCAGCGTATAGCTCCCTCTTGATATAAACTTTCCTAAGATACGTTAGACGAATCATCGGAAGTATTACATCATAAGGAATGTCTTCTTTGCCAAGAATGATCTTTGCTTTTATTCTGAGCTCGTAATACCTAAACTTAAGTTGTACTGTCTTCCTTACGTTCTTCCTCATTCGAGAAAAAACAAGTTCGTCTCGTGTAGCCATTATTTTTTCTTTTTAGATTTCTTAGGGTACTTAAAGTTTGAGATCTCTGTCAGAACTTTTCTAAAAGCACGAATCTCTTTCTTCGAGGCAGTTGACGGCTCAAATGAATCTCGATATTTCTCGTACTTCTTTTCTAAGTCTAATGGTATCTCAATTGCTTTTCCCTTTTGACGTACCTTCAGGACTTTCTCAACATCCTCGTCGCTAGGGTTGAGAACCTCCCTTGATTGTTTGCTCGATAGTTTTTCGACATCAGTATCGTCAAATAGGATTCCAGAATTAAAATCGATAGCCATTAGAATAGGCTGCCTTGTACTGGTTCCTTTTCGACCTTTGGTTCTGCGACTTGCTCTTCTTTTTTAACAGGTGCCTTCTTAGCTGGTTCAGCTTTCTTAGCGACTGCTTTCTTGACTGCAGGAGCTTTCTTAGCCGGTGCTACTTTTTTAGCTACTGCTTTCTTCTCGTTCGAGAGAGCTCCTTTAAGAGTTGCCCCTTCAACGATTCTTAATGATAAATCTTTCATCTTGCGCTTAGCTCTTCTTAGAGCCATTCGATTCTCGGAGCGTTTAATCTCCGAATCATTTTTGTCTACGAGAAAAAACATTTTCTTGTTGCCGTGTATACTAAAGAGTATAGTGACGAGCATTAATTATAAAATGATTGTAATATCATTATAAATACTTTTAAGAATTTTGTAAATAGTTTACAATATGCTTATAAATATTGCTTAATATTAGTTATTAACAGACGACTGTTTTAAATGACGTTTAAGTTCTTTTCGATTATGGTCTGCTGCTGCTTTTAATAATTTAAGAGTATCGAAGTTATCACTGCAATCTCCAAACATTCTAATCATCTTAACATCAGTGAGGTCGAGAGCGTCTGTATGGTACGAGATTGCCTTAGCACGTGTTACCTTTCCGTTCTTTTCCATCGCGCTTGTTATGTCAAAACGATGAAATAATGTTGAGATCGCTGCAGCAACTAACCCTTTATAGCCGTAAAGCACAGACATCGATTCATATTTCATATTTTTGCCGAGCAACTAAAGTGCGAATGATTGCTGCCTTAGCTTCTCTCGTGTTAATTGTTATTCTTTGCACATCATCTAAAGTTCGTCTAAAGTAAAACTTTCTCCGAGTCTCGTTATATTCCAAGAACAAGATTTCTGCATTACCGTCACTGTCTTCCCCGATAACCTTGCAAGGAGTACCATTTCTAATCGTGTCCAAGATTTTCTTCAATGTTAAAATCTGCGTGTTCTTCTCCATATGATTCTTCTTTTAATTTATAAAGTTCTCTGAAGACCTCGTTTAAGTGCATTCTGCAGAGCTCGACTAACTCTTCAGATAATTGCACTACTTCAGTTGCCGTCAAAGAGAGATCTCTGTGCATCTTGAATCTCATCAACCTTGATGTTAGATTGATTTGAGACCCTATCAGCATTTTGAATATCTGCTTCTTTAGCATCTCTAGTGCAATCAATTTGTTTGCTATTAATTTCTCTTCCAGATGTTTGCTTATTCTTTTGGGCATTGCGATAGAAAGCAAGCGATATAGGTGCAGAGTAGAAGCAGCAAGGACAGTAGAACCAGTAGCGTCTGTCTTTCAGTTCTACGTGACCTTGTCTGTTCTGGCACTGTCTGCAAAGAATATTGCTTTGCATTAATAATTTCTTAGACATAGTTTCTCAGCTCTCTCTCAAGATTGCGATAGAGATACGAAAGAGCAAGTTCATATTCCTCTTCGTAGCCTTCTTGCAATAAGTAAGAAAGTTCTGGTGTTTTAACAAAGTAGACCTTTGCCTTCTCTTCTAGAGTATCTGCAATCTCTCTGATGAAATGATCAAGCTTGATAATGTCAGCATCCTTTAGAATGTGCAGTCTTCTTGGTCTGTGATATTGGTCTGCCATCTTCATATGCTCAGGAATTCTTTTGTTAGCTCGTGAGGAGTGTCTCCTATCACTTCAATCTCACTTGTCTCTCGATAATATTCCTTACCGTTTATGATTACAGTCTCTAGTGTTGTAATTCTAAGAGTAGCTCCTAGCAATTGCTCGAAGCCCATCCCATCGTCTAACAGATTATCGTAAAGAAGTTTCTTAGCTTCCTCGAGCAATTCTTCTTTGCTATTATGAGGCCCCAGATTCTGAGCAGGGTATGTACCTTTGCCTCCGCCCCAAAGCTTGCCATAGACAATCCCAGAAGAAGAGTATGTTTTCTTGATTTTTAATGATTCTAGTTTCATAAGGTAAAACTTAATTGTAAGTTAGGAGCTAGGCATGCTCTTATTCTGCCAAAACAGCTCCTATTTGACTTATAAATGCTATTTGTGTATAAATAGACAGAATGCTATCTTGCGTCCTTTAAAACGTCAATTAGGGCCTGTACTGTTTTGCGTAGCAATTCGTCTTTCGCTATGCTTTCTTCGTATTTAACTGTTAGCAGGCGAGTTGCTTCTTCTATGTCATCGAACTTCTCCGAGATGTCTTGAAAGTTCTCTTCAAGCTGTTCAAAGTCTGAGTAATCTGCTTTATTTTCAATAATTTCTTCAAGACGTTCTGTCTCATGTCTTACATCGTCTGCGGTTGCAAAGTCCTCTATATCACTTTCAAATGTTTCCATTGAATCCCTAATTGTTTGAACCTCGTAGTCTAAGTTCTGTATTGTCTCGTGCAGTTTGTAGAACGGAGAGAGTCTTTTTAGTTTTCTTAAAATTTTATTTGCCATATGTTTTGTATAAATGATTTATAAATTTCTTAACCTCGTCTGGTTCTTTGCATCTAGCTCCTGCAAGTATTCCAGCAACAATTAATGCAATTAACTCAAATTGACACGACTTCGTTTCTAGCTGTGCACTAAAGATCTTCGCTATCATCATGAAGAATGCTTTGTTTACGTCTTCTGCGTTCTTATCGACTTTGATAATACATTCTAAGTCATCCTTTTTATTGACTCCTAGCATTAGCATCTGGTCGAAGTTATCAACCATCACCATTACACCGTCTACTTTTTGTTTTGTTTCTTTACTCATAAATTTTCTTCTCGAGTATACCCATCGAACCAAACTCCAGCTCGCTTAGTGTCTTCTCTGCTGCAATGAGCTTGCGCTTGTTCAAGTGAGAGTCCTCGTTTAATTATAATTCTTCTACCGCTCTTGCGATAGAATCTAACAATTGCGTATGTTCCCATATATAAAATTTAATTTCTATCCACCGACTAAGGTCAAGTTTGGTAGAGTATAGACCGCCTCGACCTTTCTCCCTGATTCGTCTGCATAGATTGCAAATAGCACTCCGTGCTTTTGAATCAGGTGGCGTATTCTATATAACTTACCTTGTCGTTTTAAAAATTGCTTAATCATAAACTATATCAATTAATTGTAAGTGAATTGAGGGGAGAGGTATTGCTCTCTCCCCATTTGTTAGATCGTTGTGAGTAAGTCAAGGCAGGGACTGTATAGTCCATATTTGCCATTGCGTACCCAGATTTGGCTTCCTGCGTAATAATTTGCAGTTGGTTGCCATCCTTGTCTTTTTGCTTCTGCTGCTGTCATAATTTCTAAGTATTAGGTGAGACAATTAAATGAACGAATCTCTACTCCCGAGGGATCCTGGCTCAGGAACAGAGTTTGCTCACTTCAATATGCAATCCTCTGGTAGGTTATGATTTTCGTGAATCGTTTTCTTAACACTTCTAACTTCATATCTCCATCCTTGCTTTGAATAGTCGTAGATTGCAGAGGTATCAATGAACTTCCCTTTGAATTTCTTAACTAATTCTTTCTCGTTGTATGTGACCATCTTTTTATTATTTAATTATTAGCTTTCTCATAGACAGCCTCACCATTAGAGAACTGTCCGACTTTATTAAGTGGAGTAGATAACTTATTGTAAATCTCTTCTACTTTATTAATTGCTTTGTGGAACTCATCTCTAACATTAGGAAACTTATCTAAATCTATACATTCTAAATCGTAGTTCTCTTCATACTCATTCTCCATTACGATGAACTCTGCGTCCCAGTCTAGATTAACTCCAGCGTAGTATCCACCTCTAACTATAAGATTAATCATTATTTGTTCATCACCTAAAGTTTTATGAATCATTCCAATTATTTTTCCTCCGTAATTTCTATTGTTATCCCACTCATCTTTTCTATCAAAAGCATTTTTGAATTCTTCTTCCATTAAAGTACGTACATCTTCTATAAAAAATTCATAATCCATATCCTCCTCTGTCTCTACTGCATAGATATACTTTGCGTTAGCATTGTAAAAATTTGGTGCTCCCATATTTATTTGATTAGTTTATTAGCAAGACTCTTTGCTTGGAATTGCAGTTGAGTCATTGGCTTACCTTGCATTGCAGTAAGTAAGTCGAGAATTCTCTTTGTTGCTCTTGTCATTCGAGCCTTCGCTTTCTGCTCTCTCTTTTTCTTGTAGTCTTCAATCTGCTTGTGTAAGTCTATCAAATCGTCGTCGTTCATTCGGTCCATCGTCTCTCGTAACCATTCTGTCGTGTCTGTCGGTAAGTCTATCAGGTATTCTAAGTCGTCCATTGATAATTCGTCTGCTGCTATCATAACAGCTTCTTCTAAGTCAATGCGACTTGGTTCTTCTACTTCTGGTTTGCAGATGTGGTAATTCCTTTTCTTCTCGGTTGCTTCCATCTCTTCACCGCAGAATTTGCATTTAATTGTTTTAGGCATAATTGTAATGCTTAGTTTATAAATTTCCTATTCTTCGTCGTTCATAATGCATTCTCCCGTTATTCTGTAAGATGCATTTAATCCTTCTCCTTCGAGATAAACTGTGATATGACCATTGTCTGAGTTATCTCCTTCTTCTTCGTCCTTGCAGAGATATAGGTCGCTATCTACTCTGCTCAGGTCTTTTGTAAGCCATCTGATAAAGTCTATCATAACTCTCGATGGTTCAAGCCTTGCTAAGGGGCTTCCTTTTATTGAGGTATACTCCTTGCTTGCATGAGCGCTCTTAATCTCTGCTATTAAGTCTTCCATATAGACTTCTGCTTGTTCACCTAGTTCTTCTCCTCGCCAGTGTGAGAATAAAACTGGGCTTTCTTCTCTGGTATTAAAAGAATTTTTCTTGACGAAGCTTAATGATACTCTTTTCCCCATATATTTATTGTTAGCGTAAGCTTAATTGCCTATTTTATTTTAAATATCAAATTTTATAAATGTGATTAGTCAAATCTCATAACTGAGATTAATCAAAGATGGTATCTGACTCTGCATTCTTTCTGCTTAGTTTAGCTGCTTTCCTAGTTTCCTCTTTTTGCAATGCTTCGAGGGATGGTTTTACATAACTCGCTGCTTTCTTCTCTTTCTTCGCTTTTACCTTCTTCTCTCCTTTAACTTTCCTCTCTGATTCTTTCTTCTTACTAATCTTCTTCTCTTCTCTCTGTATTAAAGAGGCTTCATATTTCTTAATAGCATCTCTCTTATTCTCTCCTGATATTATTATTACACTTCCCTCTTCTCTGTATTCTTTACTATACTTCTTTCTTGCTATTCTTCTTAACTTCTTTCTCTCTGTTCCTTCTACTATTACTTTGTAGTCTTCTCTGCTAACTATAGCGTGATAGACTGCTTCTTTATAGTTTCTCATAACATTGTAGTCTTCTTATAGTATACTATTAGTATAGTATATAGTATAGTATATAGTATAGTATAGTATAACGATAAGTCTGACTATAAATTTTTAAATAAATTGATTCCTTATTCTTTTAACTTAATTGATATAACCGTAAATTCCTTAAAGGATATTTATAGTTAGTTTAGAATTAAGTTGTAAAGGTATTAGGAATTGTTTGATTATATTATAATAACCTTTTACAAAAAAGTAAATAGTAAGAAAATGGCAATAAAATCAATGGTAATATAAGTTATTAACAGACAGTCAAAATAAATTCTCTAGAAATTTAAAGAAATTTAAGGAAAACGGTATTCTCTGAAATTAAAGTTGATTAGGAGTAAGAAAAAAATTAAGGGGAGAGGAAAATAAATTGGGGGAGGGTAAGGAGTAAATGATATGCGCATGTCAGCGCGCGTACCGCAACTCACCCCACCCTCGCGTTTTGCGATTGCGTCGCGCTAACTATCTTCTAGCATATCAAACAAACTTTTAGAACTGTCGATTCTCAACATTAGAACAACTGTCGATTCTCAACATTAGAAGAACGGTCTGTTAGCTTCCTGTTCCCGAGAAACAACACGGGGGTAGAAGAACTGCTGTCTTCTTTCAAAAATTTATTTTAAGTTTTTAAACTGTCGAAAGTTAATAGCGAATGCAATGAGACATTTACAACATTTTAGTTTTGTGATAGAATGAAATTAATTAATTCTAACTCATATGACAAAATCAATTTTAGATTCTCTTACGCCCGGACAACTACAACGCAAGGTAAATTCTTACTTCGCACAATGCGATAGGAAGAAAGAAGATTATTCAATAACTGGGTTAGCTCTCTACCTTGGAGTTTCAAGGGTTACGTTATTGAACTACTCCCGCACTGATCGCTTTTATCACATTATCGAGATGGCTAAACTACGATGCGAGAACTTGTGTGAAAAGAAATTACTTCAGGGGACTCCACCTACTGGTGCCATATTCACATTGAAAAACAATTACGGTTGGAGTGATAAGGTAGAGATCGACCAAACAATTAAGGGGACGATTTCCTTATCTTCGTTATTTGATAAAGCAAACGAGATACAACAAGCTAAAGTTATTGATGGAGAAATAGAAGAACCTAAACCAGCTGAATTACCTGCTGAATTATTCTAGCTATTTACATCTATTTGATTTTTTGATATAATTGAAATAATTTAACACTTAATCATTATCATTATGAACGAGCCAGTAAAAGGAACACAACTTTCGATAACTAAGAAAGCACCTAACGGGCTAATCTTAGAAGCAACAGTCGAGAGAGGTGACATTCCTGCTTTAGAGACATACGCACCAGGATGCGTCATTACCAATTTAAACAACGGAAAGGTTTTTATAAATATCGGTACAGCTGCTGCTCCAGCATTTGCTGAACAGGTTTCATCTGGTACAGTTGGAGATCTTCTTTTCTTTAACGGTACATCATTTGTTGCATTACCGATCGGAGACGAAGGTCAGGTCTTAACAGTCGTCAATATTCAAAAGGACGAGAAAGGAGATCCAATTTTAGTTCCAAGCTGGGAAAGCGCTTAATTTTTTAAATTGATATGCAACTAACTGAGAAAGACATTGAAATATTTTTAGCTTGGCAGAAGTCTCCATTGAAATGGGTATGCGATATGTTCAAGTTAGAACCTCAACCGATACTTCCAGAATATCAAGACAAATACGACAAGGCAGTTGCATCAGGTGATTTTAGTTCTTTCAAAGGTCAATGGTTCGGGGAATTCCAAAAAGGGAAGCACGTTACGTGGCAACAGGTCGCTATACTTCTTGGAGTTGGTGCTGCAATGGAAAAGAAAGCACAACCAAGAATTTCAATTCGATCAGGACACGGGATTGGGAAGTCAGCTACGCTATCGTGGTTATTACTGTGGTTCTTGTTTTGCTATAAGAACTCACAGATACCTTGTACGGCACCTACCTCTGACCAATTAAATGATATACTTTGGAAAGAGGCCCAGATCTGGTTAAGCAGGCTCCCTAACGAGATCAGGGCTCTCTACGATTGGTCAAATGATTATATCAGAATGATCGAATCTCCAAAGACCTGGTTTGCTAGAGCAAGAACCGCTAGAAAAGAATCACCAGAAGCTTTAGCTGGTGTTCACGCAGATTATGTTCTATACCTCGTCGATGAAGCCTCTGGTGTTCCTGACGAGATTTTTAATACAGGAGAAGGTGCTTTGACTGGTGACAATTATTTGTTTGTTATGATATCAAACCCGACTCGATTAATTGGTTACTTTTACGATTCACATAATTCTGACAAGGAAAGCTGGCAGTGCTATGCTTTTAATGCTGAAGAAAGTCCGATCGTTAATAAGAAGTTCGTTCAAAGAATAATCGATAAGCATTCAATGAACTCAGACGAGTATCGTTACAGAGTTCAAGGGAACTTTCCAAAGGAGGATGCTATCGATGATCAAAACTACAGTCCTCTCTTTCTCGAGCAGGACACAAGGCTTACTCCTGATGCCCCGTTCGTTGGCCCACGGAGAATGGGCATTGATCCTGCAGGAGAAGGAGATGATATTACTGCTTGGGTTATTAGAGATAACTTTAAAGCAAAAATCGTTGCAAGAGAAAAGACATCTAACCCGAAGTCAATTGCGCAGAAGACAATACAACTATTTGAACTTTTTGATGTTCCACCAGAGATGACTACTGTTGATAACTTCGGAGAAGGTGCTAACGTTGCCCAAGAACTTGCACTTGCTGGTTACAGAGTTGATGCAAGAAACGTTGGAGATTCAGTTGACAAGAGAGAAGAGGAATATGCGAAAGCAAATGGCGATAAGCTATATATCAATCTCAGAGCTAAGGGTTATCACCTTTTAAAGAAATGGTTACGATCCGGGGGTGAACTAATCGAAGACGACAGTTGGAAGGGAGAGATGAAAACAATAAGAACACGAACTGAGCTTTCAGGTCGAATGAAAATAATGAGTAAGAGAGAAATGAGAAAGCAAGGTTATAAATCACCGAACAACCTCGACGCATTGATGTTAACGTTTATAGAAACAGTCGAGATCGAAAATCTAAATGACCACGATAGCAAAGAAGCAGAATATACTCCGCTCTATCCTGGTGTTAACATATAAACTATGAAAAAAGATAAAGCCGTTTTAGGCAATGACACGACCTCTCAGATCCCGAAGGAGAAGTTTCCAGATAATGACGAACTACTTACTCGAATCAAAAGCGAATACGATGCAGCGTTTGCATACAGACAAACGAGAGTTGTAAGTTGGAACGCTAACGAAGATCTTCTTTACGGGAAGAAACCACCAACGCTGACTAACAGATCAAATATCCTGATTCAGTTGATGGCTGGTTTCGAAGATACTTTACTTGCTAAGATCAATTCACCTGTTATTGTTAACTTTAGCCCAGTTGAAGAAGGTGACGTAATGAAAGCAAAGAAAGTTACATCGTTCTTCGAATTTGAAAGATCACCTCAAAGAGAAGACTGGGAACAGAAAGATTTATTAACTAAGAAACTTGCAATGGTTTCTGGTAGAGCACTTTTTAAAATATATACTGCTCATCCTTATAAACATAAGTTAGACCCAGTTGATCACTACGACTTCTTGATCGATCCGTTAACAAGTGGCCTTTCATTAGAGACTGCTAGATACTTAGGACAAGACAATATCATTAAGTCAAAAGCAGACTTAGAAAGAAATACCTCTTATGATAAAAAGAAAGTTAAAGAACTGATCGATTCATACGCAGAGGAAACATCTGCTCTTCCAGATAATCAAAACAACGAGAAGCAACATCGTTTGAATGTACAGGGGTTCGATCTACAAAGCAATTACCAAGCAGGAGATTCAACATACAAGTTGCTTGAGTGGTATACTCACGTAAACGGAGTTAGATATTATTTCCTACTTGATTTAGAAAAAAAGATTATTATTAAACAACGAAAGCTCGAAGAACTTACACCAATCTTAAGTGAGTCAAACGTTCCTTGCTACCCATTTGAATCTTGGGCTTACTACCCAGACTTATTTAATTTCTGGAGCCCATCGCCGATGGATAGAGTAAGAGAGTTATTCATCTTACGTAACGTTGCACTGAACCAGTTATTTGATAACAACGAGGCAATCAATAAGCCAATGAGGATCTATGACCCTAATACGTTTAAGAATCCTGCATTGTTAAAATATACACCAGATGCTTTAGTTCCCGTCTCTGCTGGTAAAGATCCGCAGACTGGAATTCATACTTTGCAGACGCAAGCATTCGGAACTGGTAATGCAAAAGAGATGGCAGGGATCTTAGAAGATCTTGCTGCTAAGATAACAGGAGTTACGCCTGCTGGCATGGGAATGGAATCGTCTACAGAGAAGGTTGGAATCTACTACGGTAATATGCAAGAGGTTGAAAAGAGGATGCTTCAGTTCGAAGCTTCATACAGTCGGTGCCATATGAGACTTGCTCAAAAATACTTAGGCTTCTTATCTGAAAGATTAACGAAGGCAGCAGCAGTCAAGATTCTCGGAGCTGAGGGAGCAGTTATCGTTGAACAACTTACAAATGAAGACCTAGTTAAATTTGATGTAGAGATCACGGGAGGTCTTTCAGCTGCAAGACAAGATGCTATTTCTAAGAAATTGAAAATGGAATTCTTAACTTCACTGCACGGCAATCCAGCAGCTAACCCAATGGTCGTTGCAGAATTAACTGCAAGACTTGCTGGTCTATCTGAAATTGAAATTAAGAGATTGCTAGCACAACAAAGAAAAGATGAGAAGCAAATTGTTAAAGCAGCAGAAGACTTACAGAAATTGATGGAAGGAGAAACAGTTGCTCCTTACCCTAAAGCAGATACTACGTACTTACAAGAGATCGTCGACTTCTTATTAGAACATAAATTAACAGAGAAAGAAGAACAAAGAGTTACTGCTTACTTCGAAAGCTTACAAGAGATCGTAACGAGAAACATGATTTTGAAAGCACACTTACAAGCCGCTGAATCTGGACTGCTTGGAGAAGCGATGGGCCCGGGAACTCCTGGCCCTGTACCAGGCCCAGACACCGGTGCCCCATTACCAGATTCAATTGGTGGGGCTAATATGCAAACAGCAGGTACAATACCTTCTGTAGCACAAGAAACATATGGACAAGTTTAAAGGTTTACTTGAAAGATTCAAAGACCCAGCAGATAAAGAGGCGATCAATGAGAACGCGCGTCTCTATGATAAGTTCTCTGCAATTGCTAACTTTAAAGAATCTGAGCAAGGCAAAGCGATGATCGACTGGTTATTTTCAGAAATTACTTTGGTCATTAATAAAATGATCGAAACAAAGGACGTAAGTCTTATTTATACGCTAGAGAGCTATTTAAAATTATACACTAATTTAGCAGAGGCGAAGTCTCAGGTTGACGCAATTCAAGCTTGGCTTCACTCTGTAGAAGAACAAAATGGGTAAAAGAAATCGAGAGAAGAAACCTGAGGCAGAGATAATAGACGCAACAACGCCAAAGGTTGACGAGAATGAAAATATCGTCAAAGCTTCAACTGAAGCTGCAGAATCAGAAATCTTAGTTCCAAGATCCCCTGAATCATTTCATGCAAAGAAATATGATTCGAAGAGATGGGCAGTGATCGACGAGTTCGGAAGAACAGAAAGAGTTTACGAAGGAGAGGATGCAGAAGAGAATGCTAAGATGTATGCTAAGAAACTTCAAGGGAAGTCATTAGCTGCAAGAAGTAGTTTGTTAATTTAATAACATATGTCTGCTAGAGACATTAATCTAGTTCTATCGAGGTAGCTACTCAGATAGCTAGCTTGCTTGGAGCTTATCTAAGTTTATGCCTAACAAGGACAAAGACGAGATCATCGACTCGGAAACTAAAAACGATGACTTAGAAGATGATGAGACTTCTAACGAAGACGAAGAAAATGAATCTTCGGAATCAAACTCAAAGGAGGGCGATACTTCTACACAGGACGAAGATGACACTGACGAAGGTGATCAAGATCTTCCTGACTATCGTAAAGTCGACGATGTTAAAAAAGAGACGGAACCGGAAACGGTACCTCTCAAAAAGTATCTTCAAGTTAAGAAAGAACTTAAAGAGCTTAAAACATCTTCGCAATCTAATTCACTAAGTAATGCAGACCTTAAAGAATTTGCTGAAGAAGCCGGACTTGATTTCGCAGTAGTTCAAAAGATGGCTGCTATTATTGCAAAGCAAGCTAAGGACGAAGTCACTCACGAGGTAGAGGAGAAAGTTAAGCCTCTTCTGAATGAAAAGATCCAGACAGAGAACAACAAGTTATTCGAGAAAGATTTTCAAGAGAAGATCGCTTCGAAGTACCCAGAGTTAGCTGAAAAGATCGAGACATTCAGGAAAGTCGCTTTCTCAAAAGATTTTCTGCATCTGAGGACTCTAGACGACATCAGGAAGGAATTCTTTCCTTCAGTCAGTAAGAAAGCTGATGCTGATTCAATAGAGGGTGGCTCAGTTGGCGGTGACAACCTACCAGAGAAAATTGATTTCAACAAAGTAGAATCTGACGATGAACTTCATCGCAAGGTTCTTGCAGATCCTAAGCTTAGAAAGCAATACTATGCCTTCAAAGATTCTAGCGGTCTTTAATTAAGATATGAGTGCAGCCCTAACAAAATTTAAAGAGGGATTTGTACCACGATATCAAGATGTCTTAGAGAAATCTCTAGTTGCAATGAAAATTGGTAACTCAAGATTAGAATCTCATTTAACTTGGGGAAAGAAAGTTAAAAGAGCTATCTTAGATACTGATGGTTTAGTTGTAAGAGACATCACTCGATATTCTGATCGTACAATCTCTACGCTTGCCGATAACGAAGAATACTTGGAAATCGACAAGCAAAAAGGCGTTGACTTCAAACTAGACGATTGGGACAAGTTGCAAAACGGTCCTTTGAAAGCAGGTGAAGAAGCAGGACGCAGATGTGCTTTGAAATTACGCACATTCATTGATGCAGACGTGCTAGCTGAAACACGCAATGCCCATGCTACATTTATGACAGACGATATCGCAGGAGGTACTAATGGTACACCGATCTCTTTGTCTACTCTGAATCTAGCAGAGGTGATTGCTAATGCACAAGCTAAATTAATAGCAAATAATGTTGAACAAAGCGGAGATATGGTATGGGTAGTTGATCCTTGGATTGCTTCCATCGTAAATCAAACTTTGATCGGAAAGAACATTAGCCTGACTGATTTAACATTTAAAAACGGTTATTCTGGCCCAGTTGTTGGTTTCAAGATGTTTATCTCAAACAACTTAACAGGAGACGTTAAGTTGAACATCAGTGAAGACGTAACTGCTAATGATACTGTTACAGTTGGTGGCGTAACGTTTAAGTTCGTTGCTTCTTTATCTACTCCTGCTGCTCCTGGTGAAGTCTTAGCTGGCGCTAATGCTGCCGCTTCGAGAGCTAACTTGATTGCTGCTATTAACGGTACTGCTGGTGCTGGTACAACATACACTGAAGTATCTGCTACTGACAGAGCTAAGTTAACAAACTTAAGAATCTCTGCTGCTGCAATTACTAACGGTATGACTATTACTGGCATTGGTGCTGGAAGATTAACTGTTGCAGAAACATTGACTCATGCAAACAATATTTTCTCACTTAATCAGATCCACTGCTACATCGGTAAAGCTAAGCAAATCGACTTAGTAGCGCAGCAAGACGTAAAACCAGATGTTCGCCCTGAACCAAGACAAAAGACTAACAACGTATTGACAGATGCTCTTTACGGGTTAAAGACTTTTGCTGATTCAAAGCAAAACTTCTTGGACATGAGAATTGCTAGATAGTTTGACTATACTGCTCTGAAGGAAACTTCAGGGCAGACTTAGTTAAAATATTATGGAAAAAGAAATCATCGTATCAAATCTAGAGACTAATATCGAGAGGCTACTTAAGGGCTTAAACAAAGTAGCAGAGAAAGTCTCTGAAAATAAGAAAGTAGAAGTACAAGACCAGACAGAGATCTTATCTGCTTTGAAAGAACTAAAACAGGAACCAGTTAATCTAAGAGAGCTAGAAGATCTTCTTACCTTAGTTGCTGATAGAGTTTTATTTTTAGACAAGAAAGAGCAAACAGTTAGTCTCAAAGAAACTCAAGAATTGCTTACAAAGATCAACGAAGTTAAAGAGAGTATTACAGCTGCAGTTAGTTCTTTAGATCTCGTCGTTAACGTTGATCTTACAAAGACTGAGCGATTACTTGAATCGTTACAGAGGGCTCTCTTAGCTATTCAATTTCCTTCAGTTTTAAAAATTGATAAAGACCAGTTTTCGGCACTGATGACTGCTTTACTTACTCTTGACTTTACAGACAGAGTCGATAAGATGGTTGACTTACTTCAAGAGATCAGAAACGTAACGGGAGGGGGAGGCACGGAAGTTGTTGCTTTAAAGAGTAAACTAAACGAAAAGATCAATCCTGCCACCGAAGAAACACTTGAGCTTTTAGTAAGCAACCAAAAATGGCTTCATAAACTAACAGATGACTCAACATCTAATGAATATTATTTGTTTGTTTCAAATGATTATGATTTTGATGGTGACACTGGTGATTGGAAAGTTGTAAAAATAACATCAACAGAAACATCTTATTGCTTTGGTTCTGACGATTATCAAACAGCTTGGACTAACAGAGCGAGTTTAATTTATAACTAATATGGAATATAAGATAACAAATATAGTTTTAGAAGGAAATAGATTCAGAGTATTTATTGAGGTAAATGGAATTGAAGAAAATAACTTATTTATGCCAGATATTACATCAACAGAAATAAGACAATGGGCAGAAGAAAGGGCTTTGTTTTATCAAGAGTTGAAAGAGAAAGAGGAAGAATTAAAAAATGAGTTAATTAATTTATAATATGGCAGTTATTGTTTCAAATGGAGCTGGAAATTTGAGTGATGCTAATCGCTTTTTAAGAAGCGATTCTTATGAAATGGGAATAAACTATAATAATGTTGTAGCTTCTGTTGCCACCACGGGAACTCAAAGTCAGATTATAACATTTGCTAACACTGGAAAATGTAAGGGTGTTTTAATACCATTTTGGACATTGTATGGCTCTGCTACTGCTAATTTAGATAGAGGTATTAGACTTGACCTAGAAGAAAGTAAAGGAACAACAACTATAAGTATTGCCAGTCCAGCAGTAATAACAAAGACTTCTCACGGATTATCAGAAGGTCAACAAATTAGATTTACGACAACTGGTGTTTTACCAACTGGGTTAACAGTTGGAGTTATTTATTATGTTAGATATATTGATGCTAACACTTTTAATGTTTCAACAACCCCAACTGGTTCTTTTGTCAACACTTCAGGAACTCAAAGTGGAACTCACACTCTTTGGGCAATAAGAGATAGTAAAAGTAAGACTGCTTCAGAACTAAACCCAGAATATGGACATCCAGTTTCTTATTATGATGCTTGGATCGGTTGGGTTAATTTTGAATTTGATGATGGTGGTTATACTATTTCAACATCTTCAAATGGTTGGAGAATTGTTTTATGGATTGATAGCGGAACATTAGGAACTTATTATTGGGTAACATGTGACAACACAGTAGGAACTGCTAAAAGTTATATAACTTATAGTGATAATGCTGTTTCTTTTAGTTCTGGAAATGATTGTGTTTGGTGTAAAGATGTTATAAATATTGATATGAATGCCACATTTAAGGACTATTTAAGCGGAAGTGGAGTAGCAACAGAATCTTATTGTGGCGGAGTAACAATGGGTGGTTCTCTTGATAAAGAAGGAATGTGCAATTTAGTTTGTGATAGTCCAGCCTCCAGTTATACTTTTAAATTACAAGGTTATTTTCAAATATCTTCTTATGGTGGTGTAAGATTTGGTAGTTCTACAAGCAGGATACAATTTGCTAATCAATTAAATATTGATGTTGCTTCTCCAACAGTAGGAACTGGAACTAATTCTGGATTTTTTTCTTTATATAGAAGAACATCATCAGCTTATTTTAGAGGTAAAAATTCTGTATTATTTTATGGAGAAATTCCATCTAAAAGATACGGAGTTTTAGCACAAGATGCTAATATTTCACAAAATCAAATTGTTTTAACAGAAGACATGACTGGAATCTGGAATATTGGAGATTATCTATGTATTGGTAAAATGGATCATAATGGCTCTGTTACAACAACTAGCACATGGCATCAAATTTCATCTATTAGTGGAACTACAATAACATTATCTACTAACCTAGAATCATATAAAAGATTAGCAGGAGCATTAGTTATAAATAGAAATAATTATGGAATAAGAATATTTAAAAGTGGAACAGCTAATTACGCAAATATTAATGTTGGAACTTCTAGTCATTTTGAAATGAGTGGTGTGGAAAATTATTTAACAACAATTACATTTGTTAATGGAACTTCTTATACTTTTGGATATTCTCAACCGACAAATTCTTCTAAGTGGAATATAGAAAATAATTGTTTTTGGACAGATTCAGTTTCTTATTATTTAGCTATTACTTCTGGAGCTATTTCTCCACCAAAAGGAGTTAATTTGTCTAACAATACTTCAAATAGATATGCCTTATGCTATGGATTAGGAGGGATAAATAATAGAGTATTTAAAAGTGGTATCTGGGAAATTAAAGATAATAAATGTATAGCTTGGTATAATGTTGGTATAAATTATAATACTGGTCTTTCAACTGCTAAAATTGATGTTCAAAACAATACATTCCAAAATTTTGCTATGGGGCAAGGATTAATTTATGTTGGAACAGCTGGAAGTGTTTGTAAAAATAATAATATTTGGGGTTATAATGCTGTAACAACAACATTAGGAACAATAATATTGTCATCTGGAATAAATTGTGAAATAAGTGGAAATACTTATAATAAATGTTCAATAGTTTATAATGTTAGTAATGGAACAGCTATTAATTATAAAATAGAAAATGAAATATTAGGAGATGAATATGCTAATACAACTGATATAGTTTTAGGTGGAAATCCAGGATGGTATACAGACTGCGTGTTTAAAAATTGTGGAACTTTATCAGTTATAGATGAAACATATTTGTCAGATATGGCTAGTGGTTCAAAAGTTAGAATAGTTAATAAAAACAGTGTTGAAAATGTTGATGCTGTTTATACTCCACTTGGAACTTTCACAAGATGCGGTGATGGATTGTCGGATACAACAGTAAGAACTTCTGGAGCTGGAAAATTTAGTTTGAGATTTGCTCCCAATAGTTCAACTGACTTACTTGAATGGTGTCAAGATTTTCCTATTGGAGATTGTAAAGATAAAACTTTTATTGCTAGTGTTTGGGTTAAAATAAATTCTGAAAATTATTGGGCAGGAGAACATCAAATGCCAAGATTAACTGCTGTTTACGATGATGGATTGAGTGAAGTTTATGCTGAAGCTGCAAAAATAGCAGGAGAATGGCAATTATTATTTATACCAATAGTCCCAACAACAACTTTTGGTCAGGTTGAATTATGTGTGAACGGATCAACAGATGCTTTAGATTCAGATGCTTACTTTTATATAGATGATTATTCTTGCCAATTACCACCAGGAGTTCAAGTTAATTTAGGTGGACTTGATTTGTGGGCTGATGGTTTTCCAATTACTCCGACAATATCAACCAATCTAAATGCTTCTGATGTTTGGGCTTACAAAAAGGCAGTAGCCCAAGAAGTTTCTGAATCTATGGGCGAATATATTGGTAAAAAAATATTAAATGTTTCTAAGTTTTTAGGTTTAAAATAATATTGTTCTTTAAACAAAAAGGAGGGGAAATGAAAGCGTATGTTTACTGCCCAAGATGTTCAGCCATACACGGATGTGTAGAAATACTGAACGGAAAACAGAATGTTAAAATCTGTTTCAACTGCCGATTTAAAAAAATCTTGCCTTGCGAAGTTGATGAACCGCAAAACGAGGTGAAACAACTTTGTATTATTGACTTAGCGTTCATTGATAAAAACTAAGTCTATGGAAAATTATCTTGTTATCTACAAAGGTTATCTTTATCGGATGAAAACCGATTTAGATTATGTCCTGTTTGTAAGATACAGGACTGAATTTCCGAATATGCTTGTTGAAATTTATGATGAAACTGAAACAATTACAGTATTCATTGGTGACCTAAAAATCTGTTATACTAATTCAAATTATAGGAGGAAATGACAATGAGAAAGCACAATCGTCAGAAAAAGATTGACAAAAGACTGTCAATGAATAGACATCATCTTATACCTAAAAGTCGTGGTGGTTCTAGCCAAGATTTTAACATTGCCATATTCGATATCGAAAGACATAAATTCTGGCACAAAATATTCGGCAACAGAACCCTTGAAGAAGTGATTGAACTTCTTATACGATTTAAAAGATTTAAAGACAACCAAAAAAGAAAGGAGTAAATTATGGCAATTATTGTAAAGCACGAAGGGAAATTATGGCAGTTGCCAGCGTTTGACCTCAAAGCGTTTAAAAACGCTAAAAAAAATTATCCTGAAAGCCACGTGTGGATCTTCGGAGATGAACCTAAAAAAGTCAAACTCAAAGAGCTTGACGTAAACTAAAAAGGTTTGAGCCTTACCTAAAAAGGCTCTTTCATTAAAACTTATAAGTAAATATAAAATTATGGAAATTTTAAAATCAGCAAGTAAAATAGTATTTCTAGCGTTAGCATTGACAGCTTGCGTTGGATTTTTTATCGGTAAATTAGAAAGTGCCGATTTTATGGTTTTAGCAGGTATGGCTTTTGGTTTCTACTTTTCTTTTAAAGGAGATAACTTGAAAGAATACGCAGGAAAATAATGATTAAAAAAATAATTAAAATTTTATTTATATATATACCAGCATTGCTTTTTTACTTGTTTACTATACAAGCCATTAAAGAAACATATTTAATAAATTTATGGAATTAAACTTTCAAACAATATCATTGTTATCAGCCGTTATTATATCAGTTGTTGGTGCTATCTTTAGTATTTATGATCGATTCACTAAACCAGATATAAAAGCTGGTAATGATATTTCATTATTAAAACAAGGTTGTAGTTTAACTCACGCCAATTTAGATAATCAGATATTACAAATTAATAATAGATTTGAAAGAATAGAAAACAATCATATAAACCATATTGAAAAAGATATTAGAGATATAAATAATACTCAAACAAAAATTTTGACTATTTTAGAGTCTAAATATCAAATTAAAATAAATGATAATTAATTTTTAAAAAAATGATTGAATTAAGACTACCATTAAAAGATATTTATGTCACTCAACCATTCAGCAGAAATTATGTTGACTTCTATCAACAGTTTGGTTATTTAGGTCATAATGGAATTGATTTCAGAGCTAAAAATGGTTGTCCGGTTTATGCTGCTCACGACGGAGTTATTTATTATTGTGGAACTGATAATACTGGTGGAATTGGTATAGATATTTGGAACGAAGAAAACTTATTTAAAACAATTTATTATCATCTTAAAAGTTTTATTGTCAAGCAAGGACAATATGTTAAGGCTGGAGATTTAATCGGCTATTGTGATAATACTGGAAAATATACTACTGGAGATCATCTACATTTTGGACTAAAAGAAACAACTAAAACTGGCTCTACTAAGAATTGGGATAATGGATACGCTGGGGCAATAGATCCTGCTCCTTATTTTACTCACTCTTATAATGGAGTGGAAATAGGAATAGGCGACTGGGATAAATCAAGAAGTTATCATCGTTATTATAGAGGCAGACCAAAAGGTGGTTATTATAATGAAGTTAAGGTTTTACCTTATTTAATAAGGCGACTTAAAAGACTTCCAACTTATGAAGAAATAAATGCGATCGTTTATGGTGGTTGGGACATTGAAAGTGTTATGAATGAGGCAATGTATGATTTATGGAGCCAGTTGAAAAAGTATGATGAATTTTTAAAAGGGGAGAAGCCATACCAGTAGAGCTTTAAGTGGCTGTTTATTCTGCTAAAATGAGCTGCTATTTACAAGTAAGTACTCTTTGTGATATAATATACACAATAACATAAAATTATGACTACAGAGCAAATATACGAATACTTTCAAGATCTAACAGACGGAGAGGAATACTTAACGCAAGAAGCAGCGTTACGTACTCTAGACGATGGGCAGATGCAGATTTGCAACGAAAGGGATTGGTGGTTCTTAAAAAGAACAACTACTCTCCCAATCGTAGACGGCAGAGTTGACCTTTCTGCACTTAGCTTCTTGAAGATCACAGGGGCGTACTTCCCTGGCTCGTCTGAGAAATTAGTACAAGCCAACTGGGAGCAAAGGAGAGACAGTGAGTTTGACTATCACATTGATCCGTCAACTAACGAACTAGTATTACACAATCCTCCTGCAAATATTGAAGAGCTAGACATTGATTATAAGTTAAGACCAACGGCTCTTTCTTTCGAACCAGAGATTGGCGAACCAATCATTCCCTCAGCATACAGACCTCTTATTGCATTATTTGCAGTTAAGAACTTTAAGAAACTAGACGAGACAGAGGACTTCTATATGGAGACGGAAGTCGATAGAAGAAACTTATTATATCAAATGGTCGATGACCATAATTCAAGAGAACAACACTATGGCTAGAGCACGAAGAGAAAACTTATTCAAAGCACACTTCGGACAAGGGATCATAAACAAAATCTCCCCAGAATTACTTAAGAACTGTGCATCTTCTGAGTCATCGAACTTTATTGCTGGCGCAGATAAGATCGAACTCGTAGGGGGACGCTATCAAGTCGGTCCTCTTGTTGAGTCTAATGTACCGTGTCTTGGCTTACATTCTATTCAAAATAATGACGGGACTTGGATTCTCTTCAGGAAGCTCGAGAACAAGCTGCAGTATTTTGATTTTTCATCTCCAGACTGGATTGATATCTTAACTGGCTTAACTGACGCACCGATGTACTTTGCTAATTCATATACACCAGCAGGTAGACAGGTCTGGATCAATGGAGAGGATGGTTTATTTAAGATCTACCCATCTGCACCGATGAACCCAATCAATCTAACGGATCCGATTAAAAACTTCAGAGGACGTATCATGATTTTAGGTTCGAGGATGTATTTATGGGGAAGGAACGAAGACCCTACTGGGCTATACTATAGCAGAGTCGATAAAGACGATAACTACACTTTCGTGGAAAGTGAAGCAGCAGGAAGTAGCGGAGGCACTTCCTATTCTGGTACTTTAGCGAAGACGCAAGTCTTTGGTCTTCTATTTACTGATGGGACCATTAATATCAGAGACGATAAAGACGGCAGACTTCTTTTAGACGAAGAAGTCGTTGGTTCGATCAATTATGCTACGGGGGCGTATGAGTTTACTTTAGAAGACCCAACATCAGGAGATGTTATCGCATCCTACCTCTGGGAGGATCCGCTCGACAAGGGACTTGCTGACTTTACTTATTCAGCAGTACGTTTAGCAGGCGAAGGAAATATCTTACGCCAAGATGCAGTTGGTACTGAGTCTATGCTTGTTACGTCTTTTGACAATAAGATCTACACACTCCAGAACAGAGGTAGCTGGAAGTTATTTATGGCAGCAGATGACTTGGAGATCTTTAACGAGATATTTAATCAACACGTTAGTTGCCCCACACCAGAGGCAGGAGTACCTGCAGCAGATGGTCTAATCTATATTGATACATCAGACGAGAAAGAACCAAAGCTTAAGCTATTAGGCTATAATCAAGTAGGAGATAAAGTTGTACCATACGAACTTTCTGCGTTAATGACTTTCGAGCATTATGATTTTTCAGAAGCAGCAATGATTCTATACAATGGCTTTATTATCTTCAGTTGTAAAACAGAAGGAGCTGCAAGAAACGATACAACATTTGCTTTTAATCTCGAGACTAAGGGCTTTAGTCAAATGAGCGAAGGTTATCGATATTTTACAATTGCAGATAGAAAACTATACGGAGGAGACTCTGGTTCTCCTAACGTCTTCGAGCTATTCAACGGCTACGATGATCTAGGAGAAACGATTAGAGGGTACTGGATCTCAGGCAACCATAATCAAGATACAGAACAGGTTAAGAAATTCAAGAGGTTCTTCATCGAAGGTTATTTAAGTCATGCACAAGCATTTGATATTTATGCATCGTACGACCGGGATCCATTTGTTAAGATTGGAAGAATAACAATGAGAGACGTAATGGATCAAGAGGAATTCTCTTTCGGTTCTTTACTCTATGGTGACGATCCATATGGAGGAGACGATACTGTTATTACAGGTGCTAAGTACTTCAGAAAATTTTTCAGAGTCGTCACGCCGAAATACGAGAGAGTTAGATTTAAGTTCGTACCTACTGGAGTAGGTTATTTAGCAATTCATCAATTTAAGATCTCTGACTTACGTTTGAAAGGTTCTAAGATCTTAAGGAGAGTTAGACAACGATAATTAATTTATATAATATGAGTGAAATACAATTCGCAAATCTAGTAGCAAAGTTCTCGACAGTTCTTTCTGTTGGTATCTCAGACGTTGCTACGTCAATGGTGCTCGAGTCAATCACTACGAGGGATGGCGAGCCGTTAGACGACGGGCTTTATGCTTTCGTTATCGACAGAGGGCTCGAAAATGAGGAGTTTGTTATTGGAACACTTGCAGAGACTGGTGTCTTTACATTTTTAGTCAGAGGAGTCTCGTATATCGACGGAGCTACTTCAATTCCTGCAAATATCTTCTCACACAGAAAAGGAGCGACAATTGAAATTACTGCACACCCAGTTCTGACAGAATTAGTCAATCGCTTTACTGATTTCTTTAACACGTACAACGGCAAGTGGTCAGGAGCAGTCGCAGACTATGCTTCGTTACCTGAAGGACAGAACGATGGAGAAGCACGAGTCACGTTAGATGATTCAAAGATTTACATTTGGTCAGCAGCAGAAGAAAGTTGGAAGTTATCGGGAGCAGGAGGTGCTGGGGGTACTGTATACGTAACTCACAAACTTGGTAGCGAATCTGTCGGTGGCGATATGAAAACGTTCGTGCTCGACAGTGGTTCGTTTCCGCTCGATAAATTTCTTCAGGTATATTTAAACGGTACCTTACAAGAGCTGGCAACTGATTATACAACGTCTAACAACAATACGATTATTTTCAAGAATGAAGTTGAGGCAACAGATAAGATTACGATGCTCGTTGTCTCTGTGAGTTTAGTCGCACTCGGAGGGGTCTTAACTCAAGACGTTATTCCAGATGCAGATGAAGCTTATAATATCGGAAGCGACGAGTATAAAGTAAATGAGATTCACGTTAAAGAACTTAATGCAGCAAACATGATTGACCCTGACAACCCAGTAGCACAAAGTCCAGCTCAACTTATTGGAGGTGATGATGTTGTATTACAAAACTTTATTAATTTAGGGGTTGGAGATAATGATGGTGCGTTTAAAATGAATATTGATGGTGTTGAGTATGATGATGTTGCAATTGATGTTTATAATGCTTTATCAAACCCCAGCAATTCAGCATCTGAGCAAACAGAACAATTGGCAATTGGGTCAACTGCAAGTAATGAAATGTTTGGTTATCCATTTGTTTTTTGGCAAACTTTCACAATGCCTGCAAATGTTTTTATAAAAAAAATAAAACTATATCAGCACGGAAGTGACGGGTCAAACATAAAAATTTGTAAGGCAAATGCAAATGACACTCTTGAAAGCACAGATGCTTTGGCAATTGGGAGTTATAGTGGGGCAGAGGGAGAAAAAGAAATAACACTAAGCTCTCCTGTTTACACTGGAAAAACTCAAAGAAAATTTGCAGTAGTTGTTTATGGTACAGACGGAGGTTGGAGATATTTAAAAACATCAGGGTCAAGAAGTTATATGGACGGAAGGCTTTGGAATTATGACCAATTTAAAAATAAAGATTTATATTTAAAGGTTTATGTGTCTGATGTAGATAATAATTTGTTTTTAGTTGATTTAGAAGGAAAGATGCAAACTGCAATTAGAACAGCAACATCAAATCTTGAAACAGTTGTTTATGACACAGACCACTTTGAAATTACATCAACAATAGGAGGAAAAAATAATGGTAGCTCTGTATTAAGACTAACAGCACCAACAACAGGCACAGACATTTCAGGTGCTGGTTATTTAGACTTAGGAGCTAATGCTACTGAAGTTGCTGGTGATGGCGATGATTATAAGTTGGTAAGATTAGATGAATATGGAAAACTTCCTGACGGATTAAATAATATTGGAGAAAATCAAATTGTTAGTGGTAGAGCACTAAATACTGTTTATCAAAACACATCAGCAAGAACAATTATTGTATTAGTATCGACATATAATAAGGGATATAATGAAGGCAATAGGAGCACAAGTTCAGCCTTAATAGGAACGACATCAACACCAAATATTTCAGTCGGTTATGCTTCTTCTGGCGACATAAGCGCTAATCATTTTCAACTATTTATGATTGTTCCACCAGGATATTATTATACTATTACAGCAACAAAAGGTGGTTCAGCTACATTGCCAAGTTTAGTTTCTTGGTTTGAATGTGATTTAATATAATAATATAACAATATGCCACAATTTAGAGCAGAAGCAGATAAAGACTATTACAACCCAGCGTCTGGGCAGTCAGTCAGATACTCTGCTGATCAATTAAAAAATGATGCAACAGGATGGTTGAGTTCTCAATTTCGTCCTGGGACTCCGTCTCTTGGTGCAGAACCTGGTGCTACACCTGGTGCACTACCTGGGCAGGATGCTGCGTCTCCTGGTGTCCAATACAACGCAGACGGTACTCGATCAGAGTTGTCTGAATACTACGACTCACTCCAACCAGAGTCTCCAGAACAAAGAGCAGCAAGAGAGGCGCAGATGAGGTCAGAAAAGCAAGGTTTCATGCAACAGCAAATTGATGCAGTAAATGCTATGTATGCTGATATTTTAAAAAGAGCGCAAATACAAGGTGAATCGAGAATTGGCTCAACCGCAACGTCTCAAGCTTTGTCAGGGCAGAGAGGTGCACCATCTGGACAAGCTATGATGGAAAAAACTAAGCAGTTTAATTTAGAAGAACAAGCAGCAATTGACAGAGAGAGAAATGCTAAGATCCAAGAAATACTTTCAGACTTTGAGTTCAAGATGGACGCGTCAATTAGAGAAGAGAGAGAATTACGGACAAAAGACGCTGATGCTTGGGTTAAATACAAGCAAGGAGAGGTTGATAAGCACAGGGAAATGGCTCAAGATCTTAGATCGCAGTTTATTAATGCACAGCTATCTCCAGACGAGATAGATGAAGCAAGTTGGTTAAAGATGGCAGAAGTTGGAGGTTATTCAGTCAACCAAGCTAAAGCATTATATAAATCTGAATACGAGAAAGTAATGAACGAATGGACAAGAAAAGAGATGGCAGATCTAGCAGGTATTCAATATACACAAGCTTCTACTTCGGCACTCACAGATCAAACAGCCACGAGAAGAGAAGAGTTTATGATTAGCCAAGGTTATAACTATCTAAAGACTCCAGAAGAAAGAAAGCAATGGGAAGATAAAGGAAGAAAGACAGTTAAGATAGCTGGCAGAGAATATCTAATGCCTGACGATACACAAACAGCAGTCGTTACTGCAAACAACCAAGTCAAATTGATTAACACGCAAACGGGAGAAACAATTCAGGTACTTGGTTCAGCTAACGACGTTACAGGTTCTGGAGTTATGTCAGAGAAAGACTTCTTAAATGCTGCAACTATTAATATGCAAGCATCAATCGCAGAGCTATTCGCTCAGGGCATAGACGTTACAGGTGGCTACTTAAACCCGAATGCTTGGAACGCATATAGAAAACAATGGATCACACAGGTAGGAAGTCCAGGAGAATTTGATCAACGATTTGATAGTTATATCGATCCATCTCGAGCGTCTCAATACGAGAAGGGAGGACGTCTTAAAGACGAAGAAAACTTTTAATTAAACAACTATGTCTAACTTACAAAACAGAAAGAACGCTGATTTGATGACACTACAAGAGAGGGCTGCTAAAACAGGTCTCTTTTTTGACTTTACAAAGGGTGTACAGTTAGAACTTGCAAGGGCAAGACAAGCTGCTCAAGATGCAAAGTCAAGATTGCTTTCAAATCCTTATCAACAAGTAGGAGTTGCTCTAAAGAGACCAGCTCCGTTAACTGCAAGTAGCGTAACTAAGCCAGCAATAGCTCCTCCAGAGCAAAGTACATTAATGATGCACCAACCAAAGGAAGAGTTCTTTGACAGAACAAGAGAGACTGACTGGAAGAAGCTACAGAACCCGTTAAAGACAACAGCTAACTTCTTCAAGGATGCATTAGATATGGTAATGTATGGAGAAAAGAAACTCGCAGACGTTAACGCAGCATGGCCCGCAATGAAGACGAAAGACGTTCAGCAGATGATGTCGTCACGTACTGAACTCAAGACAATGAATATGAGACTCTCTCGCGCGTTGCAAGACGCACAGAAGAGAGGAGACGCTGCATCAATTGATCGCCTGTCTAAATTATTAAATGAGAACTCTGCTTTACTCGGAGAAGGAGGTGCAGCATCACTTGGTGCAGTAGTTCCTGGTGCAGAGATGACTAACATACAGGTTGCAGCAGCAATTGCTGAAGTAGCAGTTGATCTTCTAACAACAGGCACATATTCGAGTGTAAAGAGTCTTAAATCTTTTCAAATAGCAAAGAACATCCCACAATCTCAAGCGCTTAAGTCATTGAAGATATTCAATCGAGAGGCACCTGCCTTTATACGAAAGGCAGTCAACGCATTGAAGGGTCCTCTGGGTACTGCTGCCCGAACGGGTGCAGCCTACGGAGGTATCGGTCCTTTCCACGAGAAAGAGAAACCATCTGCTGGGCAAGTAGCGCTCGGAGTCGGAATCGGGACTGCTTTTGGTCTCGGCACAGCGGCATTGCCTCGAGGACTCTCAAAATTATTTAAAGACAAAACACCAAAGGCTCCGAAGGTGCCTACTCAACCAGAACTACCTCTAAAAGGAGGCAAACACCAACCAGAACTACCATTTCCTAAGCAAGATGCTAAAATACTAGAACAAACTGATATTAAGAAGCCAGTTACGAGCTTAAAACGAGCTCAAATTGATCCGCAAACGAAAATGGTGAGTAAACCATCACAACTGAATCTTTTTAGTCAATTAGACGACCCTAAAGCTCTTAAATTACGTCAGCAAGCAGCTGAAAGAATACTTCCAGATAAACCATCTGCTGTTAAGTACGAACCAGAGACTTTCGTTGGTACTGATTCAAGGGAAAGTAGATTTGCTAAAAGATTATCTGGTTCCGAGAAAGTAGACCCAGAATTAAGAGCTCAATTAACAAAAGAGCAACCAACTTATATTAGAGAGCATAATCTCGATACGCTAGCAAGAGCACAGAAAAGAGTTGCTTCGAGTTTAGACGAAGCAGTTGCCTACTCTAAATCACCAGGAGTCTCTGCAGAGAAGACAGCAACGAGTATTGAAGTGATTAAAGCATATCAAAATCAAGGGAGGCATGATCTCGCTGCAGAGATGGCAACTGAAATCTCTGAGTCATTATCGAAAGCAGGTCAAGCAATACAAGCTGCTAAGCTTTATGAGAATCTGTCTCCAGAGGCTTACTTAATTAGAACTCAGAAATTTATTGATAAACAAAATAAGAAAGCATATCGTTGGCAGAAGAAAAATGTTCTTAAAGACTCTGACGCAGAAGAGATTTACAGATTAGCTAAGAAGATGCAAGAGGCTAAAGACCCGAATATCAAGACAGAGTTAGCTGCAGAACTTGGTGGCATAATGGAAGCATATACTCGTTCATCTGTTGGCCAGCAAATTTCGTCAATGCAAGTTATTGCTCAATTGCTTAATCTTACAACTCAAGTTAGAAATATCATTGGTAACGAATTATTTAGAAGAGCAGAACGTTTAACGAAATACGTTGCAACTCCTATTGATATTTTAAATAGTAAACTAACAGGAGCAGACAGAACAGTCTCTTTCGTTAAATTACGACAAGGGAATATGTGGGAGCAATGGATGAGAGGAACAAGTCAATATCTTGCTGATTTTAAAACAGGTGCGAAAGCTGGTTGGAGAGGACTCTCTACTCATTTAAAAACTAAATTTGATTTACCACAAAGAACATTCAAGAGCAAGAAGAATCCTCTCTATTACTTAGAGAGACTGACTGGAGCAGTACTTAAAGCACCTGACTACGCATCATACAACAGAAAATATCAACAAGTCATTTACGAACAAGCTTGGTTAAAAGCAAAGAACGAAGGATTGAAAGGACAAAAGCTAAGAGATAAAGCTCTCCAGTATATGAAAGAACTTGATATTAAAGCACACGAACTTGCAGACCACGAAGGTCGCTACGTTACGTTCCAAGACGACAGTACAATTTCTAAAGGAGCAGTCTGGGTTAAGAGATTCCTTAATCTCGGACAAGACTTTGGTTTTGGAGATCTTGTTCTAAAATATCCAAAGACTCCTGGAAACTTATTAGCAAGAGCATTAGAATACTCGCCAGTTGGCTACGTAAGAGCAATGAGAGAAATTGCTTTACCTTTCTTAAAGGGTACTAAAGCAAACAACAGAGAAGTAGCCCACGCAGTTGCCAGAGCAACGATTGGTACGTTTGGCTTAACAGGTCTCGGATCGTATCTAACAAGCCAGGGTATTATCACCGGGCAGTTTACTGGAACTTGGGACGAAGCTAAGTTAGGAGAGAGAGTTGGTCTACGAGAATATCAAATTAATATCTCAGCAGTTCGGAGATGGGTTGAGAATAACTTTAAAGGCGAACCAACGTTAAAGAACGGAGATACTCTATACACATATAACTTTGCAGAACCTCTTTCAATGAGCGTCGAGATTGCTGCTAACTTGAATCAAGCACCTAAGGAGCAATTTGCTTCATTAGCAGAAGCATTCGTTAGTGCATCCCAGACATTTGCAGATCAACCCTTACTTTCAGGAGTACTTGATTTATTCAAAGGAGATCCTGGTACGAATATCTTAACTGTACTAGAAGGAGCTCCTGCATCATTTACTCCAACATTCTTTAATCAACTACGTCAATATTTATACAACGAGAAGAAAATGACAGACGGGAAGACAGCAGCAGAGAGAATGATGAATAAAGTTAAAGCAAGACTTCCTTACTTTGCAGAAGATCTGCCAGCATCATACGGGACTCTTGGAGAACCGAGAAAAGACTACGAACACCCAACAATCTTTAACGTCTTCTTCAATCCTGGATTCCAGTCAACATACAACGAGGATCCTGCAGCTAAACTCGTACTTGATTTGATTGCAGCTACGGGAGACTCTGGTTTAGCACCGAAGTCAGTTAAGAAGAAACTTAGCTTATTTGGAGAACAGGTAGAACTCTCTGGGCCTGAAAGATCTTTATTACAACAGTGGGTAGGTCAAAGAACGTTACAGAATCTCGACAGATTAGCTACTAACCCTGAATTCATGAGACTCCCAGAAGAGAAACAGGCAGAGCACGTTAAGAAGATGCTTTCAGAAGTAGGAGAGAAAGCTACATTGATAATGTCTGCAAGACTACTACAACACGCTAAAGAGACAGATCCTGTTTTATTTAAAGAGCTTAAAGAAAGAAAACCTAAGAACATGAAATGGAATGACTTAATCAATGCGAGGGACTACATAATGGAGACAGGGATGTTTCATTCAGCAGATGATATACTAAAAGCCACTCATAAAGATACGCAGACTAAGCCCTCCCCCTTCAGAATGAGAGATAAGCCAATTGAAGAGGAAGCTAAAGAGAAACCAGAGAAGGTATCTCAGTTGATTCTTAAAAATGATTCTGATGCATTTATAGCAACAGGAATGATCGGAGCATTAGGAATGGCAGTTGCAAGTAGAGGTAAGAAGACTAAGCCATTACAAAAGTCTCTTTCTAAATTAGTGAACGAGGTCTCTTCGACAGTTGCTAAATCACTTGGTAAAACGAAAGACTTACTTGCAGTGCACTCAACTAAGCTTGACGCTTTTCAGTCAATCGTCAAAGAGGGAAAGATTTGGGGACCATCAGTAGGCGTATTTAAGAAAGGCGGAGATACGATACCTACACACTCTTTTGGAGATTATCACTTTGTGATTAATAAGAATTCAGTTAACCCTAAGAACAAAGAGGTGATGTTCTATTCTTCTGATGCATTTACACCTAGAAGTATTACTGATGAAGCATCACTTGCTAAAGTCAAAGAGATGTATTCAAAGCAGGGAGTACAAGGAAGTCTAAGAGGTGCAGAATTTGATGGTAGAATGCTACATGCAAACGTACACTTTACAGAAAGAATTAAATCTCTTCCTGAGATGAGAAAGGCAGCAGATAAGCTAACGACTTCTAATAACGAAAACTTTAGTACATTCTTTGCAGCAGAAAGAGTTAAGAAAGAAGAGACTGCTAAATTGATACCGTCCAGACTACGAGACGAAGTTCTAGAGATGTACGGAGGCAAGACTCCATCATCTATCGCAGAGTTCTACGAAGAAACAGGTACCCTAATCTTACATGAACTTGCATCAATGAAAGATGGCTTAAAGAACCCAGCAAGACTCGTCTCCTTAATGGAAGACCAGTACAGTACTAAGATAACGAAAGAACAAGCAACAGGTTTCTTAGATTCAATCAATAATGCATACAACTCGATCAAGTGGACTTATATGGAAGCAAAAGTTTTGAAAGATCTATCTCTAGCTAAAGACGTCGATGCATTAATCGTACCCAGATCGATAGCAGACGAAGATCTTGGCTTACTTAAAAGAAGTGGATTGAAATACGTATTCTACGACGGAACACCAGCATCGCTGAGCGAGGCTTATTCTAAGATAGCTAAGTCAGCATTCGCAGTTGGTATCGTAGGTTTTCCTAACATCTTAGCACAAAGAGCTTCTGCACTTAAGAAACAAATTGATAAAAAAGCATCGACAGACGAAGACAGAGATTCTTACGCGATGCTAGTGAAGAGATATACAGCCAGCGAAGGAAAATACGCTGGCTCACGAAGAACAATAGGCAATATTGATTTAGAGACAAAAAGATACGCAACTAACCCAGATCACATAACTGCTATTAGAGCAATCTATAACCAGATGGGTCCAGTAGATGCAGCTAAGTTTAAGTCAGAACTTACTCGCTTAAACTCCCCATTACAGAAAGACGCAGATGATTTATTAAAAGCACTTGACCACTACAACGTTTCTCCGAGAGAGTTCTTAGCAGTCATTAGACAAGACTCTGGGGCAGGTACTAGAGGCAAGGCAGTAGAGACAAAGAACCCTGGCAATATTGGTAACACAGACGATGGTTCGCTAACTACGTTTAACACCTGGTTAGAAGGCTCAATTGCTTGTATTCGTAATTTAGCTGAAAGAAGAGTTATTAACTAGCCGTTTATAGGCTCTATACAGTGCCTATTTGATCCGTAA